>UEXM01000307.1_pt1 | contig 54872 bp, 63 predicted proteins | sample 1796661 | NCBI WGS metagenome assembly UEXM01 (sample SAMEA4772469, study PRJEB27181) | metagenome | reverse complement strand
GTTATACTTCTTTTATAAAATCTGTAATAGCATTTATATTACCTAAATCATCATCACTAAACCCAATAGATAATTTATTATATTCTGTACCAACCATTTCTTTAGTCTTCTGTACTATTTTAGTTACGTAATCTCTTAATGCTATTTTTTTATTTTCTTCTGGGTTTAAAGCACTTTCGTTATCCAACCCAAACTTTTCAGCAAATATGTTTGAAGTTACGGGGTGATAGTCTTGTGAATCTAAATAAGTACTCAACGTAGTCTCAATGTTTTCACCATCTAATTCTGGATATTCTTGTTGGATATTATCTATCATAGTGTTTAATTCGTCTTCATTTAAAATGTAGGAAATTACCAAATCCATTCCTTTTCTAAGAGTCTCTGGTTTATGTCCTCTAGCTGTAATTATTGATATTGGATTAGCATATAATAAAGCTTCTTTAAATTTTTCAAATGACGGAGCGAAAGACTTCGTATCCAAAGCAGTTTTTAAATCCACCATAAACGTATCATCGTCTATAAAACCATTAAATGAATCATCAGTTAATTTAAAATTTGTGTTGTTTCTTATTTTTGCAAACTCTTCAGTACTAACCTCAATATTTTTCCACCCATCAGGTGTTCTCTCTAACAATTTAATCTTGGTTGGCATATTCATAATATTGTCATCCCAATCAAAAGAATAAGCTCTCACATTTTTTTGTGGTAACTCATCTTCTTTTATTAAAGATTTAAAAACTTCTAACTGTTTGTTGGTTATTATAATATCTCTACTCATATATAATAAATACAAATTAATTTTGTTTATTCACTTATTTTAATTATCTTTGTACTATGAATAATTTATTAAAGTTACTGGTAGTTATATTTTTTGTTTCTTGTGAAAAAGAAACCTTTGTAATACCGTGTGATAATACATACCCAACTACACAAAACCCAAGTAATTACGTAGAAGATAATTTTATCGATGGGTGTTGGTTATTGGTGGATGGTGAAATGTACTTAGAAAACCTAGAAACTACTGAATTAAATATCATAAACCACTTTAGTGATAGTGATACTAGTAGTTTAAGGTATGAAAGTAGTATGTATGAGTTCGAAGAACTAATTAAAAATTACACTAACTGGTGTTTTTATTTACCGTTAAATATTCCAGGGATGGGTGATTTTGTTTTAAATAACGACACACTACAACCATATGGTTTATCTGTCACAACAAATAATATGACAATTACAGAACCTTTGGTTGGTTCTTATTTATTACTTGGTGGTTCGGGTAGACCGGTTTTATATGAAATTTTAGATTATAATGATGAAATTATTATGGTTACCATACAGGAATCATATGAAAATATCCATGGTTATAACCACAGATATTATTCTAAATTAAAGTTTAAAAAACAATAAATTGTTAAATTTGTTAAGCCATACCAACATTACCACCTGCCTGGTCATTACTAGCAAAATCTGCTTGGTCTACTACCTTAAAGTCTTTATTATGAACGTAAGCCAACTTATTTAGTCCCCCCTTTCCACAAAAACCATCCATAACATCTCCAAGTTTGTCATTAATTACTCTTTCACCCATCCTCCCAAACTTGAAATTTAGTTCTTCATTCAGGTTATTCTCAATCACTTCAAACAAATAATTTCCACACGTCCAACCTAACACCAAATTTCCACCACCTTCATCTAACCTTTGTGCTACAAAACGAACTTTATAATCATTTTTTTTCAGAGAACCACTTCCTATATTACCTTCTACACCAGCATCTTCAATTTTAAATTTAGCTATAGGTTCACCCTCTTGTCCAGCACCTTTCACGAAATAAAAATTTACTGTTTTACCATTAATAGATTTTAATTGTTTATCCGCATCGTAAACAAGTGCTTCGTACTCTTTAGGTGTAAGTTTATTATCGGTTTTTATATCTATATCCTCTTGTTCGTTAATAATATTAATGCCGTGAAGACTTCTAATTCTATTTTTTTCTTCTTCATTTAAATTAAATCTATTTCTCATAATTTTATATTTTTGTTATTGGTTTGATGATTTGTTTCATCTTTTCAATATCCTCTTGGATTAGTTTTTCTTTTTCTTTTTCAGACTCTTCTATGTTTTTTGAATCATGTATGTGGTCGAAATGCATATCGTCTTCTAAATCTTCAATATGGTCTTCACTACCACCATCATGTTTTAAATCATAAAGTTCTTTATCGTCGTGACCTTCATCCCTACCATAATTCATAGCTTCATCATGACCAGAATCTTCTTTAACTTCTTTAGCTTTAGCTTCTTTAGATGCTTTTTTCATAGATTCTTTCTTATCCCCATCACCATCAAGGTCTAAAAAATCAGGTTTTGCTCCTTCTTCCATTTCAGTTTCATCTAACTTTATTTCTTGCCATTGCTCTTCAATAACCTTTAAAACTCTATCTAACTGGCCTTCACTAATAATTACATTTTGTTTTTTCCCATCAGTAAATGTTTTTTCACCAGTAGACTGCTTTTTTAAAGACTCAACCAATATTTTTTTTGTAAATTTCATATCACTATTTTATTATAAATACTATATATCCTCAAAAGAAGCCCCCGTAGGTGTTATCAAGAACTCAACGAATATATACTCTAAAGCTCTTGTTGGCTTAATGTATATCTTACCATTCATTTCATTTCTATCTATTTCTTCTGGGTCATTTGAAAGTACAACTCTAAAGTCTGTTAAACCTCTATCTCTCCTAATCGAGTCTAAGATTGGGTTTACTAAGTCTAAGAACTGTTGTCTAACCACGTCATCATTTTGTTCGAATATTAATCTTACTGCTACCGCTGAAATTAATTTTCTAGTTTGTAATAACAATCTTCGTACATTAATTCTATCCAAAGCAGACTCTCTAATTTGTAGTGTTTTATTACCCCAAATAATTGGTCCCGTATCACTAAATGTAGCGATTGGGTTAAGTCTACCAACATATAAAGTGTCTCTTTCATCTAAAGTTAATTTCTTTCTTGCTTTAACCGCGTTAACTAAACCTCTTGTATAACCTGCCGATGCGAACCATGGGAAAGAAATATTATCTGTTAAAGCTATATTTCTCATAACCTCAGCCGTTGGTGGTATGTAGAGTTGTTTGTTATTTGCTGCGTCTCTAATCTGAACCCAAGGATAATAAGTTGCTGTATAGTTAGAGTCTATTAAAGAATCTTCTATATTATCTACCGCTTCATCAGGTGTTACCTGATTTGCTGGGTCAGAATTTGTTGTTACAAACATGTTGTAATCTGGTGTTGTTGTTATATATAATGAATCAGCTCTATCAGTTTCTACCATATCTATAGACTCATTTACCAAACCTAAATTATCCACGTAGTCAATTCCCGGTGTTGCAAATACATTAATATCTACAGATTCTGGATTACTAAATTCATTTATACCTCTTAGGTAAGCGAAATAATCTGTATTAGCTTCCGTTGTATTAAGTTTTTTAAATGAACCATCTCCAGTTGCTGTAGGGAAATCCGCACTAGTACAAGCTCCGTTTAAGAAACCTGTAAGTCCCATTCTGTAGTCGTCAGTATTAGACCTAGTTTTTCTATAAATGTCAAATCCGTCAAAACCACCATGAGGTGCTATTGTAAATTTACGTGACCTCAATGATTTATAAGGTTCAGTACTTAAAGTAGGTTCTGTATTAAATTGTCCAGCCCCTACATCAAAAATAGGTTTATCATTTAATGTTGTAGCTGACCAGTTTAAATAAGTTCCTACACCACCTAGTACTACTGTGGCTCCAGAATCCATGTGGAATCCTTTAGTTATTACATCCCATTGTGAACCAGCAGTTCCTGTACAAATGTTTGTTGGTGGTAGATATCCTTTGAAGTCAAAGAAGTCAGCATCATATCCGGCTCCTGTACTATTAGACACACCTAAATAGACTTTACTAACTTTATCACCACCACTTCTTATTACATTATTACCAGTAGTTGAGCCATAAGGTGGGTCAAATACTACTTCACCTGGGTTTAAGTATTTTGTTTTATATATAATTTTTGGGTTTACACCACAATTACCGTATCTTCTAAATCTGTAACCCTCAAAACCAGCTGGTAAAGAACCGGTATATGTACCATCTAGTAAAGCTTCTGTTGGGTATAACATAGTATATTTGGACCTTAACTCGAATTCACCAGTAGAAGTACCTATTTTTCTACCAACGAAAGATACCTTAGTTGGGTCTAGACTACATCTAGTAAATTTCTCTAACACAACTGGATTTGCGTCAGTATCGTAGAAATCTCTTACGATTATATCAAATTCAGCTCTTTCAAACGAAAGATTAACTATAGAAACTTTATATTCTCTATTTGCTGCTGTACCATCAGATATAGAAACAAATTTAAATAATCTAAACACATCACTACCTTGTAATTCAGATACTATGTAAGGTGTTTCAGGTGTTTCCCATTGATTCATGTACCAAGCTATAGTATTTGTGTTAACCGTTTCTCTTGCTGCTGGTAAATATTGTAAACAACACTGTAACCCTCTAACTTTACCTAATTTTCTACCAATATTAAGTATTGTTGGGTAAGCCTCCTCAACAAAAACAGGTACGTCAACTTGTTTTTTATCAAAAGGACTTCTACCGAATACTCTAGGTGCAAAATTCTGAGCTGTATTAGACATAGAAGTTTCAAAAGTATAAACATTACCTTCGTCAGTTCTTGCACTAATTCCAAATGTAGCAAATGGGTCTTCAAGTACCGCTTCATAGGCTCCACTACAATCAAATTCTAAATTACCTACTGTATCAGCACTTATTGCGTAAACTGGACCACCACTACCTAGAGAACTTAAACCTCTAGACCTAAATGTTAGAATGTCCATACCATCCCACTCAGTATTAGCGGTTACTCCTTGGTAATTTATAATGTCGAAAACAGCGTATCCAGATAAAACAACAATTGTACCACCAGTACTATCCAAAGTTGTACCAGTTGCTTGTTCCATAGGTTGTCCAAGTCCTGAAGTATAACCACTTGCGTATAATTGGTATGACAATCCACTGTATGTTGTACCAGTACAACATGAAGTACTTCCCGTATATTCAAATAGTCCATAATACCAAGGGTCGTTTTCATAAGAAGTTAAGTCACTACAATTAGTTGAGAGTATGTTACTCACACTAGAACTAGTTCCTGTTGTTGAGTTTGCAAATGTAAAAGCTGATAGTGAGTCTGTTGTTAGACCGGTTGCTGTATTAGTTAAATATTCTGGTATACAACCATACTGATATATGGTTCCATCTAAGGCTACTGGTATACATGGGTCCACCCCATATGTACACCCACCAGTATCACCAGAAGATAAAGCGTCGTTAAATTGAGTATCACTACTAAGTATTATAGCGGCCTGTGCCCAATTTAAAAATGATTGATTAAATGAAGAAAGTGTTGTACCGTCATTTAATGTAATAGTTTGTCCTGTTTCTGACCAAGAACCAAAATCAATACCTGTTAACTCTGAAGGTATACTTGTCCAGAATGGTGTACTAAGAGCAGCACTTGTAAAAGCATCGGCACCAACTGTGGTACCAGAATAATAACTATCACCAGTAAGTGGTATAAAAAATGGTACTGTAGTTCCTGAAGAAGAAGTTAAAGCAGAATAAGAATGCTCAAGACCTGACGGTTCTAATTGTCCTATTGTTTGTACCGACCAAGAAGGTCCTGCATCATAACCACTAAGACCCAATACTCTTGTTACGAACAATTGATTGGATTGACTTAAATATGATTTTGCAATATACCCCAACTCATATTTAGGGATTTGAGAATCCACATATAATTCTGGTGATGTTCCACCAAATCTAGTTACAAAGTCATCATAAGATGAAATATATATTGGTTCAAAGGCTGGTCCTTTTAAAGTTTCACCAACCAAACCTAATGTTGTAACACCAACACTTTGTGCTACAAATGTTAAATCTTTCTCTGATGTATATACACCAGGAGAAACAAATACCTTATTACCGTCTGCCATTTTATATTATTTTTTAAAAAATTATTTATTTTCGTTTACTATAAATACATCAGGTAATCACAAAAGTTACGTAGTAAAAGGGGATAATTTGATTGTTGTATGAAATTATTCATACTTTTTTCATACAATACCTTATTTATTGTAAAAACCCTTACCCTATGTCTTCACAAAGTAAAAAACAAAAAATTAAAAATCTTAAGATTAGTTTAGAGTCACATAAATTACTAAAAGAATACTGTAAAAATAATGGACTAAAGATGTTTGCTTTTGTTGAACGATTAATAATTGAGAAGTGTAAACCTAAGAAGGGAATCTACATGGAATAACTACCTGACCAACCTTTCTTGTATAATTAATTTTGATGGTGCCCCTGGATTTGTTTTAGTTATTGTTATTGTTAATGTGTCACCACCTTTTACTTGAATTGGAGTATCCAAAATAACCCCATTAATACTAAATGTGATACCATCAATATTACTAGTTCTCATAACAGTAATATCATTTTTATAAACATATTGTATCGTCTTTACTGTGGTTACATCATCAAAATCAATAACAGTCCTAACCTTATCTGGATTTTCTTCACCTAAATTTTTCTTTTCTCTTTTTCTATTTTGTTCATCGAAACCATATAAAACTAAACTTCTATTAATAGCGGGTTTAACTTCAAACTCCTCTTCATCTAGTAAAAATCCTTGTAATTGAAATTGGTAACTTTGTTGGTAGTATCTTCTATCTTCCGTATCTATTTTACTTTCATCACCTATTGATTGCATAACTATTGGGATGTAGTGTCCTTTTACAAAAGTATAAGCTTGTCTAGATGTAAACTTTTGTAGTGTTATTTTATTGAACGTATTTAACTCCCTCATCCTATTACATATTATTTTTACATCATATATAATATCTACAGGTACTGGTTGGGGTATTGTGTATACGTCATATCCTTTTCTATTACCATCCCAAGTAGGTACTTTTGCATAATGAAATTGTTTTCTATCAGGTATTGTATATTGTAAAGCAGGGTTAGTACCGTATTGTACATCTGGATTTCTAACTACAACCACAAAAGGTAAATCTACATTTTTATCTGAAGTACTAAATTGCCAAGTCTGTGAAAATTCTGCCCATCTTTGTAATGTTAATATTCTATCTATAACATTTATTTTTTTACCGTTAGTTACAGTCTGTAATTCATTTTGTACAAAATCTAACATACCCCTATCCAAATCAGCGTGTAATAGAGATTTTGGTAAAAACGTACCGTCATCACTAATTAAATCGAATAATTCTTTTCTTCTATTAGGTACCTCAACACCATTATACCCTTGTGGGTAATGTGCTTGTATTGGTCCAGGTGCAATATTTAAATTCTTTTTTATTTTTTTAGGTAATGACATTATACTCCTTTAAATTCGTTTGGACTTACATAAGAACATGTTATTGTTCTATAAAAAGCCTTATACCCACCTATTGTGTGTTTATTATCTGAAGTTACTCTTCCATCATTAGTTACACTATAATACCTCATTTTATCTTCTTTTTCTGGGTAACCTATATAATCACCATAATTAATGTCGATATCTAACTCAACTAAATGTTTTAAGTAAACACCTAGTGTCATATTACCCGGTTCCAAATCTTTAACCAAACCATTAGCGTAACTATCCAATCGTGGTTCATCTATTTTAACATAAGCATTAAACTCTACTGGTGGTTTGTATCTAATTTCTTCAGGTCCCGATTCTCCATAAACATCATCTACGTCTGACAACTTTGAATCCACCCTAAATAATACCAAAGTAAAATGCATGTCACCATGTAACCACTCCATTCCCATGTTTTGCTCGAGGTCAAAATCTTCAGAACCAAAGAATTTTGATATCCTTGTAATTGGTATTTTTTTATTTGCCATATTAATGTATCCTTTTATTATAAATACAATTTGTCTTTCTTTTCTCTTTTTATTATATTTTTAATATGGAAAATTTCCCACCAGAAATTAAAGCTAAGAATTTATTAGCTGATTATAGTGGGGCCAATAACTACATTATAGGCCTTAAAAACAATATGCTTAATAGTAAAACATTTACACTTACACGTTCACAAGTAGACTATATTAATAAAAATTATGATGAAAAACCTAAAGTTGTAAGGTTGTGGATGGAAATAGACGACTATCTAGCAAAAGAATATATGTCGACAAAATTTTTACAATCCCCACCTAAGACTATTTGGATTGAAAAATTACTTAGTGAAACTGAGAAGGCTTATCATGTTTGGGGTAAAGTAATAGAATCTGATTCCCTAAACTCTTTTTGGGTACCTAAAAATCAAATTATCCCCAGAGCTAATCCTGATATTAAAGTTGATTTTAGGGAGTTTTCTCATCGTCCACCGTTTGACCACCAAAAAATAGCTATAACCAAACTAGTATCTAATAAAAAATATATCTTAGCGGATGATATGGGTTTAGGTAAAACTAGTTCTGCTATTATGGCTAGTATAAGTTGTAAGGCAAAAAAAGTATTAATTATTTGTCCAGCATCCTTAAAAGTTAATTGGAAAAGAGAAATAGAGAATTATACTAATGAAACAATCGGAATAGTAGAAGGTAAAAAATGGGTAGATGGTAAATACATTATTATAAACTACGATATACTTAAAAACTTTCACTCACTACCCAAAGACAAAGATAAGAAAAAACAAATTATGGAATCTAAATTTGATTTGGTTATTATAGACGAAGCACATTATGTTTCTAATGGTAAAGCTCAAAGAACTAAATTAGTTAATAATTTGACCACTAGGATAGATAGATTGTGGTTGTTGTCAGGTACCCCAATGACTTCTCGTCCTATGAATTACTACAATCTACTTAAGTTAGTGGGCTCAAGAGTGGCTAATAATTGGATTAACTATGTGAGAAGGTATTGTGACGGTAAACAAATTTTTAGGGGGTATAGAAAAGTTTGGCTAACTTTTGGTGCTACTAATCTAGAAGAATTACGTGATAAAACCAACGACAAAGTTTTAAGAAGATTAAAAGAAGATGTTTTAGATTTACCAGATAAAATAATAACACCAATTCATATGGAATTAAAATCCAAGACATATGAGGATGAAATGGGTGAATACTTGGACTGGCGTAGACAAAATAGAAATAGAGGTCTTTCCATCCAACTATCCAAGCTCATGAAGGTAAGACAAATAATTGCAATAGAAAAAGTTAAAGAAACTATACAACTAATAGAACAATGTTTACAACAAGATAAAAAAGTTATTGTGTTTACTAATTTCACAGAACCTTTAATGTCTCTACACGAAAAATATAAAAAGGAGTCAGTGATTCTGAATGGCACAATGAAAAAAGAGGACCGACAAGAAAGTGTAGATAGATTTCAAAACGACGATAAAGTCAAAGTTTTTATTGGTAATGTTAAGGCTGCTGGTGTAGGAATTACTTTGACCGCAGCAGAAGTTGTGATATTTAATGATTTGTCTTTTGTCCCATCCGACATGTCCCAATGTGAAGATAGAGCATTTAGAATTGGTCAGGACAAAAAAGTTTCTTGTATGTATCCTATTTATGACAACACGATAGAAAGAACTATATATGAACTGGTAAATAAGAAGAAGTCTGTAATAGATACTGTTATGGGTGATAATATTAATGAAGAAGATATTTTGGGTGAAATTTTACTAGGTTTGTAAAAACGTATACTTCCTTATATTTATATAGAAACAATTGTTATGGACAAAAAAGAATTTACTAAAAAACAACTTAAAAAACAGTTAACTGTGTTAACAGAAGAGAGAGTTGACCCGGACATCAAATCAGAATTAAAAAAAGCTTATAAAGCTTTAAAATCACTAAAATCACTATTAGTTGGTCATAAAGCTGGTGACGCTACTTTAAGTTTTACTGACTTAAAAAAGATTAAAGCCGCAGCACGTAACATAGAAGACATTTATGAAGATATGGTAGATACTGAAATGAGTGAAAAAGAAACTGAAAAAGAAAAAGAAGTTGTAAAGAAAAATGAACAATCTGAAGGTTATGGAAAAATGTATAACGCATTAGAAGGTATTAAAGAGGGTAAAGTTGTTAAAATTAATGAATCCACATTAAAAAGAATTGTAGAAAGAGTAATTAAGGAACAAAAATAAACATTTACACATATATTTTATTAAAGGTCCTAACTTGGGCCTTTTTTAATGCCAACTTCCAAGTATTTATATAAAAAGGATTAATTATGCCAGCAACAATAGACCCAGCAAAAAGAGATAAATTATTTACCCAAATAAGACACATGTTGGGTGCTCCTTTAAGGGGTGTGGAGTTGGAAGACGAAATGTTAGACACAGCTTTAGAAATTTCAATTCTAGACTATGGACAATATGTACAGGATTGGTTAATAGAAAATCAATGGTCTTCTGTATACGGACAAGACTTATCCGTTATATCTTTAACTAACGCTTTTTTAACTAGAGACTTAGATTTTGAAACTTCATTTACTTACGCATACTCAAAGATAGTTGGTCTACAGGCTGGAGGACCGTATCAACTAAAACAAGACTACATCACATTATCAGCTGGTACACAAATTTATGAAATACCAGCTGGAAGAGAAATAAATGAAATTATGTGGTATAGTAGAGCTGAATTAAATGAATCTTTTATTGACCCATTTCTAGGTGCTTTTGGTGGTATGGGTGGTGGTATGGGTATGGGTGGTCCTGGTGGTTTCGCTCAAATGGGTATACAAGGCTCATACTTTTTAATGCCAGCTTTTGATATTCTTTTAAGAATGCAGGATAGAAACCTTAAAAATAGATTAATCGGTGGTGATTTAAGTTACAGGATAACTGCTGGGGCTGGTGGTGTACATGGACCAAAATATTTACACCTTTATAATGTTCCAGGTGGTAGATTTGATTTTGGGGATATTATGTACAATCAGGAACGTGTTTGGTATTGGTATTACGATTCAGGTCCGGAGAATAGAGATGATTGTTTAGACGCTAATAAAGATATAGTTTTACTACCTAGTGATGTAGATTTAGAAGAAATGACGTATACTAAATTGAATCCACCGGCACAAGCTTGGGTTAGAAGGTACTTTTTTGCCAAAGCTAAAGAAATGTTAGGTAGGGTTAGAGGTAAGTTCCAAGGTAATCTAAAAACACCAGATTCTGAGTTAACTATGGAGTATTCTGATTTATTATCGGAGTCTAAAGATGAGGTATCTAAGTTAATAGAAGAGTTAATGGCTCGACTTGAACGTTTAAGAAATGATAAAATGTTAGAAAGAAAAGCTCTAGAAGCTGAAAATTTAAATAAATCGTTAGGGTATCGACCTGTTAACCCTGGTTCTATATTCGTTATATAATATGCCTTTTTATACTAAAGTAGATTACTCAAGACAACTAAAACAACCGTCAGAAACTACGGCTAGATTTTCTGGTTCTACGTTGATGGAACAAAACTTAAATGTATATTCTGGTATTACTGGTGATGGTTCGTTTTCTGTTTATAAACCGGCTTCTTGGTATGAAGAAGGTGGAGCAGCTTGTGGTTGTAGTGCGTGTACAACTGGATATACTTTTGTTGTGGGTGCATACTCCTCAACTTCAGCTTCATGTAATGTCACAGTTACCGCATTTTCTGCTGTAACAGGTATGTCATCCGTTATAGCTCTTAACCAACCACCAATGGAGATATTGAGTGGAGCAACTAGTAATCCTGGTATTAGTGCTAGTACCTTACAGATAAATAAATTAGGTTTAGTAGATGCCAATCTAATGAGTGGTGTTGTTGATTTACAATTAGATGAGGATGGTAATGTGGTAAAAGGTGCATCATCATCTATGAGGTATAAACAAGAATTAAGAAAAATACCAGACGAACATTATAATAAACTATTAGATTTAAATAGTTACTTTTTTAGGTACGTACAAAATGGTGTAGATAGTTTTGGTTTAATGGCTGAAGATTTACACGAATTAGGTTATAAAGAACTTGTAATATATGATGGTCAAGGAAGACCAGATAATATACAATATAAACTTTTGTCTGTGTCTCTATTGAGTTTAATACAAAACTTATACAAAAATGGTGTAGGTGTTTATGATGAAGGAAGAGAGGTTGATACTGTAACTAAAGTAATAACTGAAGATTATACAACTAATGGTGAACACTTAATAGTGGTTAATGGAGAGTGTGTATTAACACTTAACTCTAGTAAAGACACCAAAGTAAAAGTTAAATCATTAGCTAATGTAATAATAAAATCCGATATAGGTAAAATTGACGATAAATGGGATACAATAGACCTAGATGGTGATAGTTGTGTTGAGTTGGTTTTTGTTAAAGAATTATCTTGTTGGGTTATTACCAGTTCAGACGGACTCAAGAATTCCTAATTCCTCCATAAAATAATTTTCACTAGTTTCCGTATTCACCCAATAATCCTTTTCTTCCCGGGATAAAGTTAAAATTTCTTCTAAAGAGTCTTGGTCTCCAGCTTTTCGTGGTACCCCATTAATTAATTCACACTGTGTGTTAGTGTAATACTCTCTATCCTCAGGTTTTTTCTTTAATAAGGAGTCTCTGACTTCTGGTTTAAAACAAACCAATAACGGCTCAACTCTTTTATTGAATGTGTTTATATATCTAGGAACGTTATATTCACCCTTCATCCCATTCTCTAAATCATTTTCAGAAATTAAATACGAGTTTAAAACAATTTCTTCGGTTCCATCTTTTTTCTTTTTTCTTTGCACGTCCCCATGTGACATAGCAGTACCATTATTAACATAATAAATTGTATCACCTAAAGATACTTGTACATTATTAGCAATAACTAATTCCATATGTGCTTGTCTAGCCATTAAATTACCTGCTTTAGTTCTTTGAGTACATCTTTTTTTATAAGATTCTATCGTTTGTTTTACTCTAGATTTATTGGCTATTTTTGCAAGTAGTATATCTCTGTCGTATATTTTTTGTAAATACTCGTAATAGTACTCCACAAAATCACCACCTTTACCTTCTAATAACATCCTTAACCCCTTATCAATAAAAGTTTCTAAATAACCTTGTATTTTTTTAGATTTGATTGAGTTTCCTGTTAATTTAACTTTTCCATTTGACATTAGTAAAGCGTAATTTTTTCTAGCTACATTAATACAGGAAGGCCATTGTCCGTCTGTATCTAACCCCATTTCTCCCCTCATAAATAAGTCGTTATATTCTGCAACATCCGCCTCACTACCTTTATACTCCTTACCTTCTTTAACTAATTCATTATTACCCAAACCAACATAAGACCTGTCTTCCACATCTAGGGGACAAGAAAAGTTAACACCATCCGTATCCATAACTAGTGGGTCATAACCTTTAGCCATAAAAAATCTAACCATTTGTCTTAAGTATTGTCTAGCTGTACAGGTTACTTTTTCACCCATATTCATATCACCCCAAGGAAAAACTTGTGGGGCAGATAAAGAGCCAAACATTGAATTAATAAAAATCTTAATCGGTAACTGTTTTCTACCATAAGACTCAGATTTCTTTTTGTCTTTGGTGTAATATTCTGAAGCCAAATTTTTATACATAATTCTAGTATCTCTGAAGTATTTTAACATCCCTTTCATAGCATCTGTAATATCGCATTCAGGAAAAACATTATGTACTAGTTGTATTGATGGGTATAGTGAACTAAAATCTAATTTCAGTACGTTGGTAGAATATCCTGTTTTTACAAGTCTTGAGAGTCCTCCGACAAAAGGTCTTTTAGAATCTTTAGCTGGGACAGCTAATCCTTTATGGTAGGACCAAGCTAACATTAACATTTTCCATAAAGTTGCGGTACCCATCGTAGACACTCTTTCATATGAAGTTGGTACCATACTCGCTAGTAAGAATGATGCTTGGTTAAACTGACCGTCTACTTCCATGGTTTCCCATAAATCATCCATTAGATACCTCTCAACAATTTCAGCACCCCCAACCTTTTTATAAACTTTTGGGTATTTTTTGTCTATATCAAATAACCCCTCACTACCTACTGGTTTATATTTACCGTTTTCAACATTTAAATAAAATTCTTTATTTTCTCTATATGTTGATGCGATTTTATCACCATCAACATAGACCCGGTTAGGTTTTTCAGAATTAGAAAATTGTGTTATATATTTTAATCCCCAACTCTTTATTTCAGAATTAATTGTTTGTGCACGCCTAACAGAATGTGCTATATCTAATGAATTATAACCCCAAATTTTTATTTGTTTATAATCTTCTATTTCAGCCCCTAATTTTAAAACACCATCATTAATCTTATAACCTTCATTAGGGTTCATTGTTGTAAACCTAGTTGTGTCCATCTGAAGTATTTCAGCTCTTTTAAATAACCAGTTCCAGTCGAAGTTAGATGAGTTGTACCCACCTATAATTGTAGGTCTTAACATATCTATAGTATCAAAAAATTCATATATCGCTTCCGATTCTTCCACCTCACTTTCACCTATTTCTATAACTTTCTCAAAACCCCTATTATCTTTCATACCAACCATGAAAATTCTACCATCTTCCGGGTTTAAAGCTGTTGTTTCTAAATCAAAAACGAATCTATGTATATCATCGTATTCTTCAAAACCCTTAAATAATCTTTTTTCTTTTTGTACTAAATATTGTTCTATAGGTGGTAGAATCATAATAGCATCTCTATTGTCACTATCCCAAGGGTTAATTCCTCCCTGTCTAAAAAAACTTACTAAGTCCCGATATGTTTTTGTTGTTTTAATTAAATAGGTTAGACCATTATTCAATCTTTCATCGTCACCAGAGTGTAATTTTTCTATTAAAATACCGTGTTTAGATATAGCCTGTTTTTGAGCTTCCTTACTACCATTGTAAAAATTTTTCTTACTTAAATCACCAACCCAACAAAAAGGAATAAAAGTATCTGTTTCAATAATCTTACCTTTTTTTGGGTCTTCCTTTATTTTATATATTTTACTACTTCTCCACCCATACTCCAATGCTACAATATATTTTTCTGGGTCATTACCAAGCAAAAACGCTTGTATTTCTTCTGGGGTAGCTTTTTCTATCATATTTTTTTTATCTAATTCTTGCATGTGATTACACACAAAGATAGATAAAAAAAGTAAAGTAATCAATAAAAATTAACAAGGGGATTTAACAAATGAATCACTAATATTTATGTAAAGATTTTCTCTTATAGGTGCTATTAATTCTGTCTTGTCATCATGAAAGTATATTACAAATTGTCCCTCAAACCTACCTACTTTTTTTACATCTTTTTTTGTCCACTGATAATAGATATAGTATTCTGTTGGTGAATTTACTGATGTAGGTTCTTTAGCTACTATACCAGCTGTTCTATTTAAAACCCTAGGTATTCCTGTTTTTTCATCTTTCATTGAAAAGTATATGCTAGAATTGCTTAACTTGTCGTGGAAGTGTTGGAAGTCGTTTCTTCCGTCCTGTACAAGTTGCATTTTAAGTATCGGTTCTATTGAGTCTTTTCGTATAAAAAATTCCATTTGTTTATTATATAAATATAATTAATAGTTTAACAAGCTGATGGTGGTGGATTATTTTCTAAATTGCAGTCTACACACCCATCGTAACAATTTTTACACTCCTCACAATCTATAAGTTTATATCTTTGTTTATTTATTAAAAAATTATGATATATCTCATCAGGCGTTAAAGGTTTTATGTAGTACATCATTTGTGAAATACCACCGATAAAAGAACCTGCAAAATTTTCCATAATTAGTCTTTGGTCTGTTTCCCCGGACCATTGTATTAGACTACTAGTATTAGATGTTAAAGCTGAACAACAACCACTGGTACATCCATCCATATCTGTAATAAGACTTTCTCTTAGTCCCATAGCACCACCACCCCAAGACATGTTGTAAGCAACACCAACCTGAGTTTGTTTATTAGTATTTAACTGTCTAGGTATTATTTCTTCATAATCTTTTACTTCGTGAACCCTTCTACCATTAACATAAAAAGTTAATGTACCCATTCTATATTCCTGTTCATCGAACCACCGTTGTACGTTCGCTCCATGACATGTAAAATCAAAGTAAGCCTCATCTATAAAAGAAGGATATTCATCTTTACAGGTTGGTTTTGGTTCTGAGGGTGTTTCAGGGTGACAACCAAAAGGTCCACCACCAGTCTCTACGTGTCTTCCGTATCTTTGGAATCTGTCTGTTCTAACCTTAACCAGGTCGTTTACACCACCATTGTTGTATATTTCACAATCTTCCATACATATGTTTCTTTTGAATACCACATCAACCTGTATCCAATTTGATGAACAGTCCCCACTACGTGTCATAAAAGCACATATAGGTTCAGAATAACTTTCTTCAATCGTATACCCACAATCAAAACTACTACCAGTATAACAATCAGAAATTACCTCTGGACCATCAATAGTGTACCCTTGCATTTCTGTTTGGGTTGCCATAGTTCTTCCAGTTGTTTGACACGCACCAGTATATCTAATAGTTCTATAACCAATTCTCATATCATCAGTAATTCTAAATCCAATAGCATTACTATATACATCATATTGTGCTGTCGGCGATTTATTTTCACCTGTTAATTTAACTGGGTCTTCTAAACTAAAGGTAAACCCTGTTTGACCGTCACATATATCAGTGGCCACCCCAGTTTCCACACATTCATAACAACAACTAGTTTCACCAGTTAAAGTCTCACACTCAGAAAAAGCAGAATAAGACATATCTTCGTGAAACCACTTGTCTTCAGCTCTAATTCCTTTATAGAAAAAGAAACCATACTTATCTGTCCTACCTATGGTCATCCCGGACCCGTTCCACGCACTGTAATTAAAAGTGTATTCTGGACCAATTGAACTATATGTATAAGCTGTTGGGTTGGCACTACATAATGGTGTTATTACACCAGTAGCTCCCATAGTATTCTTATACCAACCACTAGTATTGTAACAATTACCGTAAACACCGTATGTTGATAAGCCATTCTCAATTAAGGATGAATCTGGTCCATTAATATCAGTACAAATAGTATTTAATTTAAGGTAGGTTTCAAATGACCACCCACATTTAGGTCTTGTTGGTAATACCTCATAAGGATAACCATATAATTTATAAAATCCTTGATAGAAACCACCTTTTAATTCTTGGTAGTACCCAGAATAATCTGTCTTGTTTAATATTGTTGTATCTGTATAAAATGTATTAACCCACCACGGAAAACCATAGGCTTTTACTTGGTGCATTTTAAACCTTTTGTCATATGATTGTTTATCATATATTAATGATGGTGGTAACTCGTCAAATAAATCTATATAGTAATTTCCTGCTGAAACTTCCTTGGGATTAAGTAGTCCGTTATCTAAACCAGTCCAAAGAATATCGCTTATAGTATACCCCAAACCTGTGTAAGGACAATCACACATAGATTTTGCGTGAGGCCAAGTATTATTACTTATAATAACAAAAGGTGTAAAACCACTATCACTATAATAACTAGGTGTTAACCCTGTTGGGTATTGGTAACTACAATCTGTTACTGGTTGGGTTGAAGCTGTAGTATTTAAGTCTATCCATACAGGTAATTTTTCTCCGTTATCATAATCAATTATCTTTGGAGACCAGATAACATCACTATTAAAATCTTTTTCATCTGAAGCTAAAAATATATCATAGTAAGAACTATAATCTAGTTTACCATCTAACCTATTAAAATAAAAGTTGTTTAAATTTTGTGTTCCCATATAATAATAAATACTATTTGATTGGTTTAGATATTTATATATAAACGTAAAAAATGAAAAGAGCTATAGCTATAGAAAAAGTATTGGGGAAACTTCGCGTAATAAAGGAGGATTTATCTAGTGGTAAAGATGTGTCTTCTTTAGATTTTTTAGCGTTGTCTGAGATTTTTAAATTTAAAATAGAACCTAAATCTGACCGGTTTACAGCAACTTGTTTAGACGAGGCATCTAAAACTACTGACAAAGAAAAACATTTGGAGTTGGTTGATGATATACTAGAAACAGCTGATGAGGATAACGATACTGAAGAAGAGGTTAATGAATTAATTGATTTTGACGGTTCAATGCAGAGTAGTAAAATACCACCCGGTACAGAAAATGTAAAATCACTAAGTTCTAAAAAAACTACAGATGATGTTGTGAAAGGAACTAGACAAGCTGGTACTTGGAGTGGTGGTGGTCATTACTTTAAAAGGTACTACGGTGAATCTATAGAGGAAAATGACTTAAGTAAAACTTTAGGTTTTGATGAAACTAAAGATATGGACGCTGAAGAAACTATAGAGTTTTTTGAAAAAGAGCATGATATGGATACTGAAGAGGCTAAAGAAAGAGCTGAAGGTATGGGTAAAACAGAAAACTTAGATAAGAAGGGTGAGAACTACCAAAGACTAACCGAAAAAGAACGTTTAAAAAAAATATCTGAAGATAAAGTTAAAAAAATGTTAGAGGTTATTTTAACTAATAAAACAAATGATGGTGAAATAAGGGAACAATTACCAACAATATCTTCTAAAATAATCATTAATTTAATTAAAAAATTAGTTAAACTATTAAAAGCTGAAGGAATTAATGATGTTGATTCTATGTGTAAAAAAATAAAAGAGTACTGGGATGAATAAGGATTTGAAAAATGATAAGTATTCTATCCCGGAACCTTTACTAGAATTACTAAAGAACAATTTATCATCTTTAGGTAAAAATGAGAAGGGTTATAATAGATGTAATACAATAGTAAATGATGGGTATATTACATATCCACAAGCTAAAAAATTAAAACACGAACTAGAGAATGATTTAGAAGGAATAGAGTATGAGACCGTCGGTGGTGAAGATATGTTAAATTTTATAAACAGTTCTCTTGATGATAGGAGAAGTGGTGTTTATAAATCAAAAAAGATTAGACAAAACTCTGGTGAAGAAAATGTTTTTAAAAAAACACACACCAAAGACCAATCTAAAAACCCAACTAAAGTCAGAAAAATAAAAATTGCCACAAAAAGTGATGATATAAACAATAACAGAGCTATTTATGAAGAGATAGATAGAATAAAACAACTTTTAAAATAAAAAATTATGCCAGATTACACACAAAACAAACCAGGTGAAAAATTAACAGAATTAGCTGCGAAATACAGAAATCAAAACTTAGTTAAGAATGTTTATCCAGTATCCGATAGTGATGGTTACAGTGCTAACCACCCAAATGCTTTAGCAAACGGAGACGATAAAGGTAGGGGTAACGCCAACTACTTAGACGTTTTTGGTGAGGATATAGGTACTCGTACAGATATTTTTGGTAATGGTGAAGCTAACACAGGAAGAAATAATAATTTAAAAACTAACGCTTTTAGTAAAAAGAATGAGTACAGTGCTGGGAATTTAGATTCTGGTCCTGGATTTGTCGCTTCTACTAATACACCACCAGCTTAAAAATGAATTTACTTAACTCATTAATAGAATTATTAACTGAAAATGTCGCTAATAGTGTTATTAAAGATGCTATTACTAATAAGCAGACCTGTGAGTTAAAGTATCTGGATGATGAAAAATTACCGGAAGGAGCACAGGCTAGAACAATACAACCGGTTGCTTATGGTTATTCTAAAAAAAATAATCCAGTGGTACGAGCATACCAAACCTCTGGACCCTCTTTAAAAGTTAATGAAAAAGGTATACCTTTACCAGACTGGAGATTATTTAGGGTTGATAGGATAAAAAGTATGAAACCCAAAAAAGGTGAGGATAGTTTATTCTTGACTTTTAGTGAACCTCCATTATATAATCCTTCAGGGGATAATTCTATGACTAGAATGATGTACAACTCAAAATTTTAAAACTATGGCAGACATGACAACATTACAACAATCTTTAATAAACGCTAAAAAAGTGATGAGTAAAGTGGATGGTGGAAACTTCTCAAAAGGAAACGTTAGCTTATCACAAGCTAATCTTACTGATTCTAGTGGGTTGATGTCACAACCACCACAACAACAAATACCTCAATCATTACCTAGTGTTGATATCGCTTCTGGGAGACAAGACCTGTCACCAAAAAAAAATTTAACAGAAGATAGAATAAATAACTCTAGATTACCTGATGCGATTAAAAAAGCTATGATTAATAATCCTATACCGGATATTCCTTTTAATGGTGGTGGAGTTGGGTTAACTGAAGAATTTTTATCTGGTGTACAAGAACAAATGTCTAAACAGGGATTAACTTCTTCAGAACAACAGGTAACTCAACAAGTACCACAACCAACCACAACAAAATCTACTAAAAAAATAACTTCTAAAAATTTAAAATCTATAATTAAAGAATCAGTAAAAGAATTACTTACTGAGACTATAGGCCTTAAGAAAGATGCTGATGAAAATTTTCAGTTCAGAGTTGGTGATAAGATTTTTTATGGGAAAATAACTTCTAGTAAAACTGTTAAATAAATACCCTTAAACCCCTTTGACATATTCGATATAATACTTTATTATTGAAGTATGAAAAAATCAAAATATAAAATTCTCGTTTTACCAAGTGACAGGACAGGGGTGTCAAAGTTTAGGTCTGTAGACCCACATACTTACTTACAAAATATGTATCCAGAAGATTTTTGGGTGGATATTGTTTATGACCCACCATATCATGATGATATGTGGTGGAAACAGTATGATTTAGTACATTACCATAGAAGTATTGGTCCTGACTACGATGCATCAAAAGCAGTAGCAAAAAGACTAACTGGTTGGGGTATACCACATATTATGGATATTGATGACTATTGGTTACCTACCCCAGACCATCCAGCTCACCATATAGTGAAAAAAAATGGTATAGACGTTAAGATACAAGAGAATATAAGACTTGCTGGGTACGTTACTACAACTACTAAAGTTTTCGCTTCCGAAATATCTAGACAAAATAAAAATGTGGAGATATTCCCCAACGCTGTAGATATGGAGGAAAAACAATACATACCACAACCAACTAAATCAAATAAAGTTAGAATTGGCTGGTTAGGGGGTTCTTCCCACATAGAGGATTTAAATATTTTACATGGTTTAGCTGGAAGAGTACAATCAGCTAAAAAAGATAAATTTCAATTTGTTTTATGTGGTTACGACTTAAGAGGTAGTATGACTGTTTTTGATGAAAGAACTGGTAAACAAACTCAAAGACCAATAACACCTAAAGAATCTGTGTGGTATAAGTATGAAAAGTTATTCACAGATGATTACAGAATAGTTGGTGGGGAATACAAAAATGAATTACTAAGTTTCCAAAAGAAAGGTATTACTGGTGATTTGGACTCTACCTATAGAAGAGTTTGGACAAAACCTATAACTACTTACGCGTCAAACTATAACTACTTTGATGTTAGTATTGCTCCCCTAAAAGAACATATATTTAACAAGGTAAAATCACAATTAAAAGTAATTGAAGCTGCGTTCCATAAAAAAGCTTTAATAGCTCAGGATTATGGTCCTTATACAGTTGATTGTATAAATGCTGTACAAAGAGGTGGTACTATTGACCCAAAAGGTAATGCTTTGTTGGTGGACACACATAAAAATCATAAACAATGGTTCCAACACGTTAAAAGACTAATAGATAATCCGTCTTTGGTTGAGGACCTTGGTGAAAAACTTCACGAAAGTATGGCACCATACTATAACCTAAAAACCGTCACAGAAAAAAGAGCTGATTGGTATAAAGAATTAATAAGAAAATCATAAAAATAAAAAAATGGCAGAAGTAATAATTAACGACAAAGTAAAGACCCACGAAGAGGGCAAACACACTTACATAGGGAAGTATAAAGGAAAAGATTTTAAAGCAAGTATGCAAGACATGAATGATGATAGAGAACTTGTTTACATGGAAGGTGAAGAAAATTTCACTGATGATGATAAAGATGTTATTTTCGAACAACTAGATGATATGACTTACGTAGATTCTATTGAGGAGGCTGGGGATGACAAAGTATATGTTGAAAATAATTATGAAACTTGGTTTGCTTTTAAATTTGAAGCTTATGGTTCTTATGGTGAACACAAATTTATAGTTGAGGAATATAGTGATGAACATGGTGGTGATGCCACTTTTATAGAAGGTGAAGATAAGTTTAATGAAGAAGAACAAGAACTAATTTACGAAGCAGTAAATGAATATATGTAATATGGGAATATTAATATTATTAGGTGTAGTAGGCGGGGTGATATTATTAGGTAGATATGCTATAGCTGAAGGGCATAGAGTTGAGAAACATAAAAAGTTTATGAAGGATTTAAACGAATGGGATAAAAAAAATAACGATGGAAGAAAGTAAATTACCTGAATGGTTTGATGGTGAAGTGTATGAAAAGGGGGATAAGGTACGAAATCCTTTTTCCGGAGAAGAATATAAACTTACCGGGGAAGAATTATCAATGTACGATTTTATAATGGGTACTCAAATGATTGTACAAATGGGTATGACCACACCTAAGATGGTCGCTGATTTACATAAATCCTTAGAATGGTTTAGAATAAATAATAAAGAGGCTTATATGGTCTTATTAGATTAAAAAAAAAAGAAAAATGGCAGTAGAAATTAATATTATGGAAAATGGACCTATATTGGTCAAAGGAGAAACCACAGTAACTAAAGGTGGTAAAAAAGTAACAGTAAGTGAAAATTATGCGTTGTGTAGATGTGGGAAAAGCAAGAGTCAACCAATGTGTGATGGAACACATAAATCAGAAAAATTTAAAGGATAAAAAATATGTATTACCAAGCAATTATAGCATTTGAAACTGGAGTTATAGATAACGAAGGGAATGCGAAAGTTAAAAAATTTAAATATATAGTTGAAGCAGAATCTCTTTTCGAGGTGAATAAGCGATTGGCTTCTTATTTAGCAGAAGACACTAGAGATTCAGAAATAGTCTCTATTGTAAAAGCTCCCTTCGAGGATATTCTACACCCGGAATTAACACCAAAATACTATGGATAAAACTAGTAACACCTGGAAAGAAATAATGTCTTTAGCGAAGGATAACCCAAAAAAAATGGATGACTCAGCAATTCTTAGAAGTGTGGGACTAGATGAGGAGACTATTAAAAAAATGGAAGAAGATAGTGTGGAAGGGGCTAAAGAAAAACTAAAAATACAAGTTAATTTTCTAAACAAGTCTAATAATGAAGACCCCAAGCATAAGTACCTCGATGATAGTGGTATGGATTTAAGGGCTAACCTAGAGGATGATATTATTTTAAAATCTAGTGAAATAAAATTAATCCCTACTGGTTTACACTTTGAGTTACCTGAAAGTATGGAAATTCAAGTCAGACCAAGAAGTGGTTTGGCAGCAAAAAATGGTATAACTGTTTTAAATACACCTGGTACCGTAGACCGTGGTTATACAGGAGAAATTAAAGTTATTTTAGTAAACCTAGGTAAAGAAGACTTCAAGATTAGTCACGGTGATAGAATTGCTCAAGCTGTAGTATCTCCAGTAATTTCTGGTAGATGGTGTAGATTAAATAAAAAAAATAAATTAGGAGAAACCAATAGAAGTGATGGTGGATTCGGTTCAACAGGAATAAATTAAAAAATGTCATTATCAGTAGTATTTAGTACAAAAAAAATAAATGAAGATTTTATAAAACTAATAAAATCAACATCAGGAGTTCATAAAATAGAAATTTTACCTTATGAAAATCCTGGTAAATATTCATTAACTGAAGTCTACAACATGGGATTAAAAGATTCCACAAATGATATTGTTTTATTTTGTCATGACGACATAAAATTTGACACAAAAAACTGGGGGAGAAAACTAATTAAACATTTTCACAAATCAGATTACGGCATACTAGGTGTTGCGGGATGTAGATACTTACCAAAATCAGGAAAATGGTGGGAAATACCTTCAGAAATGATGGGTCAGGTCTATCATGAACATGATGGTAAAAGGTGGTTATCCACTTATAACCCAAGATTTGGAACAACTATTTTACCTTCAGTTTTGGTCGATGGTTTATTTTTTGGTGTTAATAAAAATAAGTTAGGTACGTTTTTCGATGAGTCAGTTACTGGTTTTCATTTTTATGATTTAAATTTTTGTGTACAAAACTTTTTAAAGGGGGTTAGGGTTGGTGTTATTTCTAATATAGATATTACTCATCTTTCCATAGGTCAAACCAATCAAGAATGGGAAAAAAATAGAATTATTTTTAGTGAAAAATATACTGAAAACTTACCACTTATGGTTAGTTTAGTAATGCCAGAATTTAAACCTAAAAAAAATAACCCATTAGTTTCTATTATAATTCCAGTTTATAATTACGGAAGAACTTTAGATAGAGCTCTTATGTCTGTATTTAATCAAACACATAAGAATATAGAAATAGTCGTAGTTGATGACGGTTCTACTGACGAATTTACAAAGATAAAACTCAAAAACCTAGATATACCCAATACAAAGGTAATCTTCCAAGAAAACGGAGGTCCCTCAAAAGCACGTAATGTGGGGGTTAAATCCTCTACTGGAGAATATATATTACCTCTAGATTCGGATGACTTAATGCATCCCAGTTACGTTGAGGAATGTTTAAAAATTATAAAACAAAATAAAAATTATAGTCCTGTATATTGTGATACTATACATGAGGGTCAAATGAAAGGGGTGGAGAAAAGACCGGAATGGTCTAAAGAAAGACTAGTTAATGGTCCTTTTATTGTTAACTGCTCAATGTTTAGTAGAGAAGCTTTTGATTCTATAAATGGTTATGATGAGGAATTAAAAGGATGGGAGGATTATGATATGTGGTTAAGAATGATGCAGAAAGGTTATGTTGGGAAAAGGATACCTAAACCACTATTTGTTTATTTCCATCACGAAAGTGAAGGTACTGTTTCCACTATAGCAAATAAAGACACACAATCACTCCACGAAAAAATATTACTAAAAAATAGATTAATAGAAGACCCAACTAAAAAATCCATTTATATGCCACTAGATAATAACACATTTAACTCATTTGTATAATATGGATAATCTAACAGTACTATGTTCAAACTATAATTCAGATAGGTGGATTGACGGTTATCTAGAGTCGGTAAATAACCAGTTAATAAAAAATTTTACAATAGAATTTGTAGACGCTAATTCTACAGACCACTCCCTAAAAACAATTAAAAATTATAAGTTTAGAGATGGGATAACTAAAAAAGTTATAGAAAATAAAACTAGAGTTACTATTTACGAAGCTTGGAATATGGCTATAGAGTCTAGTGATACTGATTTTGTCATAAATTTTAATACCGATGACAGGTTATTTCCTGGTGGACTACTAACCCTACACCAAACAATGGTACAAAACCCTGAAGTGGATATCACTTACGCTAATAGTCTGGTTTGTGGTGATGAAAAACACACAATTATAAAAGGCATACAAAATTGGCCTAACTATACTCACGAGACACTTTTAGCTAATTGTATATTTGGTCCTTTCCCTATATTAAAAAAATCCACAATAGTTAAAAATGGACTATTTAACCCAAAATATACTATTTCTGGTGATTACGAAATGTGGTTAAGATTATCTAAAAAGGGGTGTAAGTTTTTAAAATTAAATGATTATGTGGGCACTTACTACGATAACCCTAAAGGTGTTAGTTCTGACCGTTCTACATTACAAGAACATGTTAGGCAAGATACTGAAATAAGAAAACTATATAGATGAAAAAAGTAATTTGTTTTAGTTTGTGGGGTGAAGACCCAAGGTATACCAAAGGAGCTATTAGAAATGCTGAATTAGCCAAACTAATATACCCTGATTGGGTTTGTAGATTTTACGTTGGTACTAGTACACCTAAAGATATAGTTGATGAGTTAAGGTTGTTTGATAATGTAGAAATTATAGATATGGGGGTTGAAGGTGATTGGACTGGAATGTTTTGGCGTTTTGGTGCCGCTGCAGACAAGAGTGTTAGTGTTATGTTATCTAGAGATACTGATAGTAGGTTAACTTTAAGAGAAAAGTATGCTGTAGATGAGTGGTTAGATAGTGATTTTGACTTTCATATTATGAGAGACCACCCTTATCATTCTACGGAAATTTTAGGTGGTATGTGGGGTGTTAAATCAAACGTTTTAACTGATATGAATGAGTTAATATCCGATTATGTAAAAGGTGATTTTTGGCAAGTAGACCAAAACTTTCTAAGAGAAAAAATTTGGCCTTTAGTTAATCAAAACTCACTTACTCATGACGAATTTTTTAGTCATGTTTTTGGCCCATCCAAACCTTATAAATTTAAAAGAGACCCAAAACATTTCATAGGTCAAGCTTATGATGGGGATGATAAAATATTAGATGATGATGTATATTTTACTGATTATGTATACATTAATCTATACAATATAATATAGAACTATGAGAGTACACGCTAATGTAATGACAAAAAATGAGGAGTTATTGTTAACTGAATTATTACCTATATGGGTTAATTACCCTATAGAAAAATTCGTGTTCTATAATGATAATTCTACAGATAATACGGTTAATACTATAAAAAATCATTTAGGTGATAGAGCTGTTATCATTAATGACGGTTTAGAAGAATTCAACGAGTCTCATAATAGGTCTAGAATGTTAGAGTATAGTAGAGATAATGGTGCTACTCATGTTATTGCTATGGATTGTGATGAATTATTATCGGATAACCTAGTCACTAACTTTACCGATGTTATTAACAGTTATGAAACGGAGGACACTTACCTATACTGGTACAATGTTGTTAACAATACTTTAGGGGAGACTAGGAACGACCCATCTTATGTGAGTAATCACCGTAGTTTTATCTTACCACTTAAGTACACGGGTAAATTTAATTTAGCTTTATGGAAGTATCATACTCCGAGGACACCACAAGTAAACCTACGAAAAAAATACACTAAAGATTATGGTGTAATCCATCTACAATCAATCAATACTAGGTTTTATGCTCTAAAACAATTATGGTACAAACATTATGAATATGTTAAATACAACCACCCAGTTACATTTATAAACCAAAGATATGACTCTGTAGTTAATAATTTAGATTTTATGTCAATTAAAACACCTGAAAAAATATTAGGGGATATTAAATTTGATTGTACTGTGTATGATAGAATGTGTGAACACAAAGGTTATTTAAAGTTTATAAAAGAAAATTATAATAAGGACCTTATCACGTTTGGTTCTCAATTTTTAGATTAAAATATTTACGAATATAAAAATAATATATATATTTTAGTATGGACCATCACGACGAAGTAAACTTCAAGGAAATTACTAAAATTATTAACCACAATAGTGTTGTTGTAGATGTTGGAGCACACGTAGGTAATTACTGTAAATTTTTTTTAGAAACATTAGATGATTCCGGTAAAGTATATGCTTTAGAAGTACACCCGATTAACTTTAATAGGTTGCGTAAAAAATACAACTTATCAGATAATGTAGTTTTACTTAATAGAGCTGCTTCTAATATTGATGGTGTTGAACCTGTGTACCACGACGGTACGCGGTCACATACACACACAACTAACATAATTGGTAAAAATAGTAATGGTGAACCAATAGATAATTTTAAAATTGGTTCTGTGGCTAGTATTAGATTAGATACGTTACTAATAAATGAAACTATTATAGATTTAATAAAAATTGATGTTGAGGGTGCTGAGATAAAAGTTTTAGAAGGCCTATCTAAAATATATAACAGGATTAACAATATAATTGTAGAGTGTCATTTTGATGATGACTGGGATAGGATAAAAGACTTATTGATTAACCAATATAATTTTTTGTGTTATGATTTAAGTAATAAAAATAATATAACTATTAATACTGATGAGAGAGCTTATCAGTGTCTATGTAAAAAAAAATAATTTGACATGCAAAAAGTAGTGGTTACGGGAGGAGCTGGATTTATAGGTTCACATTTAGTAGATGAATTAATATCTAAAGGTGTGTCAGTTATTGTAATTGATAACCTATCCTCAGGAAAAAAAGAAAATCTAAACCCAAAAGCGGTACACATAAATATTGACTTAAGTACTATGAATACCAATAAGTTTCATTGGGAGTTATACCCTATGAAGTTTTTTAAGAATGTGGATACGGTATTTCATTTGGCCGCTACACCACAAGTACAATATTCAATAGAAAATCCTACAGACAATAATAATGTAGATTCTTTAATTAATACTTTAGATTTAAGTAGAATTATAGGGGCAAAAAGATTTGTATTTAGTAGTAGTTCCGCTGTTTATGGTAATCCCACTTATACACCTATAGATGAAAACCACCCAATAAATCCATTAAGTCCTTATGCTCTACATAAATTGATTGGTGAACAATACTGTAAGTTATACTCAAATCTATACAATTTAGATACTGTGTGTTTAAGGTATTTTAATGCGTATGGTAATAGAATGTCTAGTAAGGGGGCTTATCGAAGTGTAATATCTGTTTTTATAGAACAAAGTGAAAAAAATAAACCACTTAATATTGTGAACGATGGTGAACAAAAAAGAGATTTTGTACATGTAACCGATATTATTAAAGCAAATATTTTGTGTGCGGAGTCAACAAAAAATCTAAACGGTGAAATATTCAACGTAGGTACAGGTAAAGCTTTTACTGTTAATCAGATAGCTGATATGTTTGGTGGTGATAAAAAATATGGTGAGACTAGAATTGAACCTAAGGATTCTGTGGCTGAAAATGCAAAAATAGTTTTAGATTTGGATTGGTCACCTGAAGGGGATTTAAATAAATGGATTAAAAAAACTTTAAAAAATGAAAAATAGGACACTATCTTTATGTATAACATGTTATGATGGTGATTATCATTTATTAGATAGTTTGTTAAATGAAGTTAAAAAACAAACTGTAGCTCCTGATGAATTAATAATATCTTCTAGTGGTATGGAAGAAGAAACACTATTGGATATTGACACTGTATTAATTTCTGGTAAGGAGGTCCCAGTAATTTCGGTTAATTCTACGGAAAGGCATTCTGAAGGACAAGCTAGAAATGAGGGGGCAGAAAAATCAAACATGGAAGTAGTTCAATTCTTTGACGTGGACGATATACCACACCCACAGAGAATAGAAATTACTAAAGAAATTTTTAACGATTACGATTGTGATGCCCTAGTACATAGTTACCAAACAGATAGTAAAAAATTTAATGATTTAAGTTTTGAGACTAATAAGGTTTTTAAGTGTTGGTGGAATCCAGATAATGGTTTGGGTGGTGGACAGCTTCGTGCAAACGAAGAATGTAATATAGCACATGGACCTATAACAATAAAAAAATATATTTCAGAAAATGTAAAATATCAGTATGATAGAAGAGCTGCTGATTGTAAATTTGCTGGTGAATTAATGAAAAAAGAATATAATGTATTTTACTACGACGAAATATTAATGAATTATAATTTATAAGATGAAAAACTACACTACGTACTGTTGGTGGACTGGTGATAACGAACTATCAGAAAATAGAAAAAGGTCCTTAGAATCAATGAAAATAGCCCCTGGAGGTAATATCGTGTTTATAGATAAGAATAATTTAAAAAATTATATCTTAACAGATTATCCATTACATGAAGGATACCAATATCTTTCACCAATACAAAAAGGGGATTATTTAAAATGTTATTTTATGCATCACTATGGTGGTGGGTATAGTGATATTAAACAAACATCCAAACCTTGGACTGAATACTTTGACAGATTAAATAAAGACGAAAATCTGTATGCTATAGGTTATGCTGAAAGAGAACCAAATCATGCAGCTTGTCTAGAAGACTGTAGGTTAGACCCAAAAAAATCAATAAAGTGTAGAGAATACACACTTAGTAAAGATGGTAGTTCTTGGACATCACAACATTTAAGAGATAACTGGACTAAATTAATCGGGTGTGGTTTAATGATTTGTAAAAAAGACACTCCTTTTACTCGTGATTGGTGGGATGCGTTAAATGAAAAGATGGATGGGTATTTAGAAGAATTAAAAAAATATCCATTTCAATGGCCTAGAGATTCCCATAACCACATAAACCCAAATACGGGAGAAAAATCTAAATACCCAATACCTTGGGCAGTACTACACGGACATGTATACCACCCATTAACTTTAAAATACCATAAAAATATAGACCAGGATTTAACCTATCCTGTAATGAGCAATTACCAATAACTATGAGTTCACATTCACACTGGTCCACGGCGACAGATAAAATTTTTATTAAAAAAATATACGATAACATAGGGTCATACATCAATCAAGGAACCATCCTAGATTTAGGTGTTGAGGATTATAATTTTGATTGTAATAAGTTCATCAAAAATGACTCTGTTGAATATTGGCAATTAGAACCTAATAGAGTTTGTACAAATAATGATGGATTTTTCCATTGTACTTTACAAGAATGTTTGGAAAAATATCCTGGTAACGAAAATAAATTTGATTGTATATTAGATTTTGGGGTATTGGGTTGGAATGGGATTAGGTTCTCTCAAGAAGAACAAAAAAAATATATCGACACTATACTTAAATTGTTAAAACCCGGTGGTTTGTATATTTTACATGGGGATAGGGTTGAAGAGGATTTGGAATATAAAATTAATGTGGATGAGTTTGTATTTCCTAATTTTGAATTGGTTCCCGTTATGGGGTTTAATCCTCACGAAGTTGTGGAATGTCCTAGATGGGGTACAGTATGGGACATTAGATTTTTAAAAAAGAAATGAGATATAAAAATACAAATAAATTAATGGTTGTGGCTCATGCAGATGATGAATTGATTTGGGCTGGTGAAAAACTATTAAAAGAAAAAGGTCAATGGGATATACTTTGTGTAGTAACACCAGACCACCAAAGTAAATTTAGAATACCAATGTTTTTAGAAAATGTTAGTGATTATCTAGAATGCAACACAACAATGTTAGATTTTATAGATACGGGTTGGAGGTCTAATGACCAGGCCAATCCTATTAACGGTGATATATTTACACCGATACAAGAGAAGATAAATAGTAAAGAATGGTCTATGATTTTAACTCACGGTGAATCTGGTGAATATGGTCATTATCATCATGTACAAGTACATGAAGCAGTAAAATCTATATTAGAGAATAAAGGTATTGTAGATAAGTTATTTGTGTTTAACCCCATAAAACACCCAACCCCTTTAACTTTATCCAAAGAAAAATTATCTTTATTTGAGAACACTTACGATTTAGAACATAACCTACCTATTGGTCACCCAACAAAATGGATACATGGTTGGAATACTAATATGGGTTGGGAAGAAAAAATAATAAAATATAAAAATGAATAACAGTATGAAAAGTGAATTGTGTATACATCACCATTTAGGTTTAGGTGACCATTTTGATATGAATGGGATGGTAAGAAATTATTTAAAAGAATATGATAAAATACATATTTTTTCTAAGTCTAACTATTTTAAAATGATTGATTACATGTATAGAGATGAAGAAAATATTTTGGTGGTAGAAATTCCCGGTGGACCCCAAGAGGTTATGCAAGCGGAGGAATATTATAAAAATAGTACATGTGATAAATTTTTAAGGATTGGGTTCGAGAACTATCCTTTTGGCCAAGAAGAATTATATGATAAAAATTGTTGGGAATTTTTTTATGAACAAGTAAATGTACCATATTATGTTAGAACAAGTATGTTCCATGTCGAACGTGATGAAGTAGGTGAAAATCAGTTAATGGATAAACTAAACCCAAAAAAAGAAAAATTTATTTTTGTACATGACGATAAGTCTAGGGGTTTTGAGGTTAATCGTAGTCATTTTTTAGATAGAGATTTATTGGTATTAGAGAATGATGTTAGTGAAAATATTTTTCATTTTATAAAATTAATAGAGGAAGCGGAAGAAATACATTGTATGGAGAGTTCTATGAAATCATTAATAGATTTATACGCTAAAACAGATAAGATATTTTACCATGACTTTAGAAATCAACCTATTGGTAAATTGACAAATAAAAAATGGAACGTAATTAAATATGGTTAATTTAATAAATTATAATTTCATGACTAAACCCGCTATCCATTGTATAGATGAGTCAGATGAATTTTACAGGTCATGTGGTGTAAGTAGGGGTAACAAAAATGGTTTTGATATAAATAATTTAAAAGATGGTGATATAATATTTGTGAAAACCGATTATATTCATAGTGGTTTATTTCAAAAACAAGTATTACCGTTAATAAAAACCAAATTTATTTTAATTACTGGAGTATCTTCTTTTTCTGTTGACGAGGGGGATAGCTCATATCTAAGTATATTAGATAATACAAATCTAATTAAATGGTTTTGTACTAACCCACCTAGTGACTATAATGAAAAAATACTTTGGTTACCTATAGGGTTTGAGGAACCTGAAAGAGAGGGGGGTGATGTAGAAATATTGAATAATTTTTACAATAACCAAATTCCTTGGGGTGATAAGGAAAATAAAATATATATACCTTATCACTCGAATACGTTTAAAGATAGAAATACAATAATATCTAACCTGTCGAAAGAAGATTTTGTGGTGGTGGAACCAAATAGATTATCTTTTAATGATTATTTGAGTAAAATGAGTGAATACAAATACGTTTTATCTCTTCGTGGTGCTGGTTGGGATTGTCATCGTCACTACGAATCCATTTTAGTGGGGTCAGTACCTATAATGGAAGATGGTCCGATACTAAAATCTTTTAAAAATAAAAATTTACCGGTAATTGATATTTTGGATATTAATAGTAAAATATTTAATTATTCTTTTGATTTTTTATATAGTAGAGATTTCTTGACTATGGACTATCATTTTAATAAAATTAAAAATATAAAATAATAATAATATGATAGATATATCTTTCGATAAAAACCCAGTCCTTTACAGAGACTTTGAAGCTTGTCAAAATATGTTAGGTAATATAAAGGATGAAGATTATTCTTACCCTGATAATGTGACTTTATTCCATATTTACACTGAATTTAGAACCGATAAGGAAGTAGAGTGTTTAAAGTCTTTTTTGGCCACACAAAACTTAGATAAATGTAAGTTAATAATATGGTCAGATTATGATATAAATGATAACCCACTAATTCAACCATATAAAAAATACTTGGATTTGAGACTTTGGGATGCCAAAGAAGAAGCGAAAGGTACTATTTTAGAGGGTATACCGCATCTAGATGCTATGGATGATAAACATTATTTACAAAGTGACCTTTTAAGAATATTGGTTCTTTATAAATATGGTGGTGTTTGGGTTGATATGGACATTATATTTTTAAGAGACTTTAAACCAGTCCTTGACCAAGAGTACATGTATCAGTGGGGTGGTGATACTGACTTTGCTTCACAAGGAGCTTGTGCTACTGTATTATCAGGATTTAAAGAAAGTGAATTTATGTTTAAATTACTAGAAGGTATTGTTGAGTCTAGAATTATACCGGCCACTACTATATGGGGTAAAGATTTATTTGCGACTCTATGGAAAAAATGGCCTAATTTTACAATTTTTCCATCACCATTTTTTAATACGGAATGGTTAATAAGTAAAAAAGATGTTAAATTAAGTGAGGATGTTGAGAGTGGTTGGTTTTTAAATAATGGTGTTGGGGATAAGTACCTATTTTTAGAGTCTTTCGCTTGGCATTGGCATAACTCTAGTAAAAAACATTTGCCTATTGAGGTCGGGTCCAAGTTTTATGCTTTACAACAATTAACCGATAAAAAACTAAAAGAAAAAGGAATATTATGAAAATAGAAGTTTCAATAGGTGAAGTAGTTGATAAAATTACTATTTTACAAATTAAAAAAGAGAAAATATCTGACAAGTTAAAGTTAGAACATGTAGAAAAAGAATTAATGATTCTTGAATCTACACTGGGGACCTCTGAAGTTACGGTACCAGAAAAATTAGTACAAAAACTTAAAGATGTTAATTTAAAATTATGGGACGCAGAAGACGTTATAAGAGATAGAGAAAATAGAGATTTATTTGATGAGGAGTTTATAAAATGTGCTAGATTAGACGCTAAATTAAATGATGAAAGATTTTTAGTTAAAAATGAAATAAATAACGTGTGTATGTCTAACATTAAAGAACAAAAATCATATGAGGGACTTTATTCCGCAAATTGAACCTTGGATAGATGATAATGAGTTAAAACATTTAAAAAGAGTTATAGATTCTACTTACGTGGTAGAACATGAACTAACTAAGGAGTTTGAGTCTGTAATTAAGGAATATACTGGTAGTAAACACGCTGTGGCCATGACTAATGGTACTATGGCTTTATATTCTTGTTTATTAGCTTTAGGACTTAAACCTGGTGACGAAGTAATTGTACCTAATCTGACTTTTATAGCTAGTTCAAATGCTGTTTTAATGGCTAACGGGGTACCTGTATTATGTGAAGTAACTAAAGACACTTTGTGTTTGGACCCTGTTGAATTAGAGAAATGTATAACTAAGAAAACCAAGATAATAATGCCAGTACACCTATATGGTCAAAGTGCTGATATGAAATCAATTACAGAAATAGCTAAAAAATATAATTTAAAAATATTAGAGGATGCGGCACAAGGTGTTGGTGTTTTTTCTGGTGGTAAACATGTTGGTACTTTTGGGGATTGTGGGATACTTTCTTTTTATGGTAATAAAACAATTACTTGTGGTGAAGGGGGTGTTATTTTAACGGACGATGATGAAATAGCTAAAGAATGTTATAGATTAAAAAATCACGGTAGGGATAGAAAAGGTATTTTTGAACACGAACATATAGGTTTTAATTTTTGTTTTACTGAAATGCAAGCTGCTATTGGGATATCCCAAATGGAAAAATTGGATAGGATAATAGATAGAAAAAATACTTGTCACGAAAAATACAAAAGTGGTTTAGTGGGTATTGGAGACCTGTCTTTCTTTGAGTTTGCTGAGTCTACTAGACCTGTTCACTGGTTTACATCGATATTAACTAGTTACAAAATAGAACTTTCTGATTATCTTTTAGAAAAAGGGATACAAAGTAGGTTTTTCTTTTATCCCCTTAATTTACAACCTTGTTATAGAAACGTTTTAGATACTAGTGGGGACTTTAATATTAGTAGTGAAATGTATGATAAAGGTTTGTCGTTACCATCCAGTTATAACTTAACAGATGAGGAACAAAATTATGTTATTAAAACAATTAAAGAATTTTTTAAAAAGAAATGAATATACCATTAGTCAAAAATACAATAAATAAAGAAGACATAGATAAATTAATAGAGTGGTTAAAAACATACCCTAGATTAACTAAAGGTGATTTAACAATAGAGTTTGAACAGTTATGGTCTAAATTTATGGGTGTAAAACATTCTATTTTTGTTAATTCTGGTTCTTCCGCTAATCTAGTTATGGTTTATGCGTTAATAGAATCAGGTATTTTAAAAATAGGTGATGATATTATAATACCTTCACTTTCCTGGTCTACCAGTTTAGCCCCAGCTATACAGTTTGGACTTAACCCAGTTTTATGTGATTGTAATAAGGAAGATTTATCGGTAGATTTAGAGCATCTAGAGTCTTTAATTAAAGATAGACAACCTAAATGTATGATGATTGTACCTATATTAGGTCTAGTACCACAAATGGACAAAATAATGGATATCTGTGAAAAATATAACGTTGTTTTAATTGAGGATGCTTGTGAGTCTTTAGGTTCTAAATTTAATGGTAGAAAATTAGGTTCTTTTGGGTTAATGTCGACTTTCTCAACTTATTTTGGTCATCACATATCTACTATCGAAGGTGGTATGGTTTGTACTAATGATGATGATTTTGCTAACTTATTAAAATCACTTAGAAGTCATGGTTGGGCTAGAGACATGGATACAAATGCTCAAGAAAAATTACGTAAAGAATACAATGTGGATGATTTTAATACACAATATACTTTTTATCACACTGGATTTAATTTACGGTCCACCGACCTTCAGGCTTTTCTTGGTATAGGCCAATTAGAAAAATTACCTATGGTGGTAAAAAATAGGTGTGATAATTTTAAACTATATTATGAATTACTGGACGACTCTTTTTGGAAACCAAAGCTAAGAGACACCGATTACATTTCAAATTTTGCTTTTCCAATAATACATAAAAAAAGAAATGAGTTAGTAAAACTATTAAATGATAATAATATAGAAAACAGACCATTACTAGCTGGTTCTTTAGGTAAACAACCCTATTGGTATAAAAAATATGGTATAAATAAGTTACCTAATGTAGACGATATAGATACCTTTGGATTATATCTACCTAATAATCACGAAATGTCAGAAGAAGAAATAAAAAAAGTTTGTAATGTCTTAAACTCCATAGTATAATGAGTGAGGTAAAACCAATACCCCAAGACTTATATAATGAAATTTTGAGTACTATGCCTATAATTTGTGTAGATGGAATTATACAAAAAGGGGATGAAACACTTTTATTATTAAGGGATAATGAACCTGAAAAAGGTAAATGGTGGTTTCCTGGTGGTCGTGTTTTAAAAGGTGAAAGATTAGAAGATGCTATTATTAGAAAGATAAAAGAGGAGACTGGTTTAGTTTGTGAAGTTTTAAAAATGTTAGATATAACACAAACATCATTTACAACAGGACCTAATGATATACCAGTACATACAATTAATGTGTGTTTTACTTTAAAAATAAAAAGTGGTGTAGTATCTCTAGATAGTGAACATAATGAGTATGGTTGGTTTACAGAAGCTCCAGAGACCACACATTCAGTAATAAAATATATTTTTAAAAAATTAAAAAAATGAAAACAGCACTAATAACAGGTATTAACGGTCAGGATGGTTCTTATCTTGCTGAATTTTTATTGGATAAGGGTTATGAAGTTTGGGGTATACTAAAACGTAATTCTGTGGCCGAAAATCAAACAGCTAGAATACCAGATAATATTTTTAAAGAGTTGAACTTAGTTTATGGTGATTTAACTGACCTTTCATCTATAATAAGTGTAATTCAAAAATGTGTACCTGATGAAATTTATAATCTAGCTGCACAATCTCATGTTAGGATTAGTTTTGACCAACCAATATACACTTCTAATGTAACTGGCCTAGGTGTTTTAAATTTACTAGAAGCTGTTAGACTAACTGACCCTAAAATTAAAGTATACCAGGCCAGTTCTTCAGAAATGTTTGGTAACAGTATTGATGAGGATGGATACCAACGAGAAACAACACCACTTAACCCTGTTTCACCATATGGTTGTGCTAAGGTTTTTGGGTATAATATATGTAGAAATTATAGAAACTCATATAATATGTTCATTTCTAATGGTATTTTATTTAACCATGAATCACCTAGAAGAGGAATTAATTTTGTAACAAATAAAGTTGCTAAAGAAGCTGTAAAAATAAAATTAGGTTTATCTGATGAATTAAAATTAGGTAATTTAGATGCTAGTAGAGATTGGGGTCACGCTAAAGATTACGTTGAAGCTATGTGGTTAATGTTACAACAAGATAAACCTGATGATTACGTCTGTGCAACTGGTATTTCTCACAGTGTAAAAGACTTAGTTGTGTACGTATTTAACTCTTTAGGGTTAGATTGGAACCAATATGTGTCAGTAGATAAAAAATATCTAAGACCGGAGGAATTAAAACACTTAAAAGGTGATTGTTCTAAAATTAAAAATGAGTTAGGTTGGTCACCTAATTATAACTTTGAGTCTATGTTAGACGAGATGATTGAATATTGGATAGAATATTATGAAAAATAATTTAGATACGTTAGTTACTGGGGGTCGTGGGTTAGTTGGTTCTTCAATAACCGGTAATACCCTAAAGGTTGGTAGTGATTTTGATTTACGAGATACATCTGTAGCTAATAAACTATTTTCGGACCTACAACCAACTAATGTTATACATTGTGCTGGTAGGGTAGGTGGTTTAGGTGGTAATATGAATATGAAGGGAGAATTTTTCTACGATAATATAATGATTAATACTAATGTTATAGAATCATGTAGGAAATACGGTGTAAAAAAATTAGTTTGTTTTTTATCTACTTGTGTATTCCCTAATGATGTTGAGTATCCACTGACTGAAAAGAAAATTCATTCGGGACCACCACATACTTCAAACGACGCTTACTCATACGCAAAACGTATGGCTGATATACAAATTCGTGCATACAGAGAACAATACGGTCTTAATTACGTATCAGTTATACCAACTAACATATATGGACCTAACGATAATTTTGATTTAGTTAATGGTCATGTTGTACCTTCATTAATTCATAAATGTTATTTGGCTAAAAAAAATAACACCCCCTTTAAGATATGGGGTAGTGGCAAACCTTTAAGAGAATTTATTTTTTCTAAAGATGTGGGAAAATTAACAGAATGGGTTTTAAAAAACTATGAAGAGGAAGAACCTATTATATTTTCTACATCACAAGAAGTTTCAATAAAGGATGTGGTTGGTTTAATTGTTAAACACATGTCTTTTACTGGTGAGGTGGTTTGGGAGGATGATAAGCCTGATGGACAATTTAGAAAACCTAGTGATAATAGTAAATTATTATCTTACTTACCGGATTTTAAATTTACTAGTTTAGATAACGGTTTAAAAGAAACTATAGATTGGTTTATAGAGAATTATGAAAATTGTAGAAAATAAAAATTTAAATAGATAATAATGGGAAGAAGAAGTAAGAAATTAAGTAGAGATGAACAACAAGAAGTAGAAGAGTGGATTTACCAAAATAACACTGAAGAAATTAGAATGACTGACACTATGACCATAAATGTTAAGTGTAAAACAGAAAATCAAAAATCCTTAGTAAATTCTATAAAAGAAAAAGAAGTAACTATATGTTCTGGTCCAGCTGGAACGGGTAAAACATTTTTAGCTTGTGCCGAGGCTTTAAAATTAATTAAAAGATATGCAAAATATAAAAAGATTGTAATTGTAAAGTCAGTTACTACCCTAAAGAATGAAGAAATTGGTTTTTTAAAGGGTAATTTAAGGGAGAAGATGGAACCGTTTATGTTTTCTTTTGTTCATAATTTTGAGAAGATTGTGGGACAGGCCATAACATCAAGACTTAGGGAGTTAAAAACTATAGAAGAAATGCCCATCGCGTATATGAGGGGTATTAATCTAGATAAGTCAATTATAATTATAGACGAGGCTCAAAACATATCTCAAGAAAATATGAGGACAATACTAACTAGGTTAGGTAAGGATTCTAAAATGATATTCTTAGGTGATGAAAGACAACAAGATTCTAAAGGTGGTAATGGATTAACTTTTTTAATGGACCATTTTTCACACATTGATGAGATTGGTTGTGTACAATTTAATAAATCAGATGTGGTTAGAAATCCATTGATAGCAAAAATAGAAAGAGTGTTTGATTCTTTACAAAAGAATGGAAAGTAATTAGGTTTAAATATGAAAATTAGTATAAATATAAATGGTGTGTTAAGGAATGTCCTTTTAAAGTTTGAGGAGGTTTATGAAAAATACGAGGATAGAGAAGTTAAGTCTGAGGTGGTGACACCAAATCTTATGGAATACACACATTTTAAAAATGAAGATGAATTATACAATTTTTTATATGAAGAAGCACCCATGGAAATATTCGGTCAATCTAAGGAAATTGAGAATGGAGTTATTTCTCATTTGGTGGAATTATACAAACAGCTTCCTACTGATTATAAGTTGAGGATTGTTAGTGACGACCTAGGTAGGGGTAAATCAGCAACTTTATGGTTTTTGGCTAAGTATGGTTTAGTTTGTGATGAAATTATATTTTATGATACGGAAAGTTTGGGGGACATATGGAAGGGTACAGATTTATTTATAACTAGTGATATTGATGTTATAGAATCTAAACCCTCAAATAAAAAGTTAATAATTATTGACCAAAACTATAATACTTCATATGATTGTGATTTAAGAATAAATAATCTAAAAGAGTTAGACTCATTAAATGTCGAAAATATATGGCAAATAAAAGAAATACAATAAGTAATTTAAAACTTAATATAGGTAATGAAAATCTATATTTAGATATAGACGAATTATTAAATAATGTGGATATGCTTACACTAACTGAAGATGGTAAAGAAAAATTAGAACTTAATTTACCTAAGTTTGAGTTTTTTAAATTAATGTTAGATACTGTTTGTAATACAGTAGATGATATAGATGATACTCTAGGTGTCATATCACTAAATAAATTACCTGTCTCCTCCAAGATAGCTATAAACACCTTAATAAAATATAACATAATAAAAAAATTATAAATAACTATGGAACAACAATTGACTCAATTACAAAACGGTCTAGAAAGAATTAAGAATAAAGAATCTAAAATTTACTTTCTAACACAAGATACTGGTGGTGCGGCCTCTGCATCTGTCGCGACTACATATCAGTATGTAAAATATTTAAGAGAAGCAGGATATCAAGCAGAAATCTTATATGAAAAGAAAGATTATAAAGGTGTGTCTGAATGGTTAGACACAGAATATGGTGAATTACCACACGCAAACATAGAGGAAGGTCAACTAAAGGTTGGTCCGTCTGATATCGTTGTGGTACCAGAATTATATGGTCACGTATTAGAACAAATAGTAAACATGCCATGTACTAAGATAGTTTTTAGTCAAGCCTATGATTATATTTTAGAAACTTTAAATCCTGGATTTGGTTGGTCTAACTACGGTGTTACAAAATGTATAACTACTTCTGAGTCTCAAAAAGAATACATCAAAAAACTATTTCCGACGATAGAATCCACAGTAATTAAACCATCTATACCGGAATACTTTAAAACTGATGAAAAACCAAAAAAACCTATGATTGCGGTACATACTAGGGAACAAAGAGATACTATGAAAATAATCAAATCATTTTATTTACAAAACCCACAATTCAAATGGATTACATTTAGAGATATGAGAGGATTATCTAGAAAAGAATTTGCTAAAACATTAAGTGAATCATGTGCATCTATTTGGGTTGATAGGATTTCAAGTTTCGGTACTTTTCCGTTGGAGTCTATGAGATGTGGTACTCCTTGTATTGGTACATTACCTGTAATGAAACCTGATTGGTTAACTGAAGGTAATGGTATTTGGGTGTTTGATGAATCAAAAATAGTAGAGATAACTTCTGGTTTTTTAAAAAATTGGTTGGAGGATTCTGTACCTGAAACATTATACAGTAAAATGAAAGAAACTTCTTCTGATTTTTTAGAGGGTAGTGAACGTAAAGAAGTACTAGATTATTTTCAGTCATTATTTAATGAAAAAATTACTGAATTTGAATCTTCAATAAATAAACTTACACCGGTAGGTGAAAATTCTTAAAAAATATAAAAATGAATAGTAAAGACATCACAATTATACTTCCCGTACATGATGTATCGGATGATTTTAACAACTGGTTCCCTAAATCACTTAAGAGTTTGGAACAGTCACAAGTAAAACCAGGTAAACTATTAATAGTTTGTGCTGATGATAAAGAAATAAAAGAATATATGGATAATCTTGAAAACACTACAGGTGTAGAAACAAAAATTATTTATAACGATAAAGATACAACTTATTGTGGGCAAATAAATTTGGGTGTGTCTAAATGTGAGACAGAATTATTTTCTATACTAGAATATGATGATGAGTATTCTAACATATGGTTTAAACAATTTGATTTATACGCTCCACATTACAAAGATGTTGACGTATTTCTACCTTTAGTTGTTGATACTGACCAGGTAGGTCAATTCCTAGGTTTTACAAATGAAGCTTTATGGGCCATGGGATTCTCAGAAGACATGGGTTATCTAGATAACAATACACTACTAAAATACCAAAATTTCCAAGTTAGTGGTATGGTAATGAAAAAAGATAAATTCGAAAGTATCGGTGGTTTTAAATCTTCTATGAAACTCACCTTCAACTATGAGTTTTTATTACGTGCAACCTACAATGACACTGTAATTATGACCATACCAAAAGTGGGTTATAAACACGTAAATCAAAGAGATAAATCTTTATTCTGGAAATATAAATTTGACGATAGTTTAAAAATTGGACCAGACGAAGCTAAGTTTTGGGTGGATACCGCAAAAAAAGAATATTTTTTCACTAAGGACAGACAGGTTGAATTTGAGGGATAATGGGAAGAAAACCACTCACTAAACAGTATTTTGGACCGGAGCAGGAGTTTGCTGTGAGAGTTTTTCTCACCGCAACTACCTGGGATGAAAAAAATAAAGTTTATAACGATTCTCTTCGTGACCCACTAATAAAAATGATAGAAAGTATCATAAGACGTTATAGGCTATATAGACCAGGTATGGAGTTTACGGATATTCATACGGATACTTTGTCATTTTTAGTTACAAAAATGGAAAAATTTAAACCAGCTAAAGGAAAAAAAGCTTATTCCTATTTCGGCACCATATGTAAAAATTATTTGATGGGTCAGATAATGAAAGATAATAGAGATAGGAATAGAAAAATTTCATATGAGGATATATCTAGTAGTATGGAACAAAATGAAAAGTACTCCTATACAATGTTTAATGATGACCAACTACCTATAGAAAATATCATTAAAAAATTAATTTTAGAAATTAAAGATTTTGTAGCTAATAATCGTTTAAGTATTAACGAAGAAAAAATAGGGTATTGCTTAATAGATGTTTTTGAAAACTATCAAACCATTTTTATCGCTGGTAAAGGTAATAAATTTAATAAAAATATAATACTATACCAATTACGTGAAATGAGTGGTTTGACCACTAAAGAAATTAGGTCCGCTTTAAAACCATACAAAAATATATACAAAGACATATTAGTGGCTATACTAAATCAGTAAATAGATATTTATAGGTATGCCTAGACCAAAAAGAAAAGAAATAAAATTAACCCATGATAGTGCAGTAGCACTTATGCAGGAAATTTATAATGAGTGTGTAGAACAAAGAACTACAGCCATTAGAATACAAAATAAAATGATTGGGTTCATGAAAGAAGCAGCGGACATGTCTTTAATTGGTCCTGTTTTAAAAGAACAACAAAAAATTATTGACTCTGCCATAGATAAAAAATTACAACTTTCTAAATTATTAGCAACTATAGCGTCTAAAAATATGGAAGTTTCTAGTTCTGGTTTATCTATTGATGGTGACATTAGAGAGGCTATTAATGAACTAGTAACAAAAACACAAGAATCTCAAGATGAGGGTGATAATTTAAATTATAAAATTTAATTATGGCGGACCCTATACAACAACAAAAAGACATATTTAGTAAAGTTCAAGGTCTTATTGCCTTTTTGGACGCTACCGACGAACAACGTAGTAGAGAAAATCTTGAGCAGTGGAAACAAACTTTTGCTGCTTTAAGAGATATTACCAATAACCCTCTACCTTTTTTACTAGATTTATTAAAAAGTCTTAAATCCCACAAACAAAATAGAACAAAATTTAAAGCTAAGGGTTATACCATGGCTGCTGAAAAACAAAAAACTAGAGGTGGGGTTAAAGGTGATGGTATAGTTAAAAAAACTAAAAAAGCTTTTAGTACTAGATTTGGTTTATCTACCACCAGTGACCCATGGTTACGACAATTAGACCAAATAATTAGAACCTCTATGTTAGAAGTATTACCTAGAGTAGACGACATTCTTTTTGAGGAGTTACTAAAAGCATTCAATTGTGATATGTCTATGTTAGTACCTGTGGTTGGAGACGGATTAAACGCACCACTACAAATTGAAGTTGCTGAAGTAGATTTATTAAAACAGTTATTTAATGACCCTGCTAGTGCGGTCGGTAAATACATGTATGAACAAACTAACTGGAATGTTGGATACCCACCTGGTAACACCCCATTTTCTATGAATCGATTTCTGAGGGACTTAATATATACTACACCTGGTGTTACACAAACTGTTTATGGTGCGAGTGGAAGAGCTTTGTTTGATATTACAGCTTCTGCGGGGATATTTACAATATTACCTTATTATAAAGATGACCCAGCAAATACAGTAAATTTCCAAAATGCACCATTAGCTGCTAATCCTCTCGCTACTAAATTTACTTTTGTCGAGTTTTTAAAAGATTACTTTGACAATGTTAGAATTATAGAACTTCAAAATATGTTAGGTGCATTAATGGAGATTCTAAGTGGTTTTATGAGTGTAAGAAACCAATCTTTTTCTATAGAAGATTCATTAGGGTTACAAAAATTTATGTCTGCGGTGGAAAATATGTTAGAGTCGTGTGATGGAGCAGATTTAGTTGGTCCGAATACTGAATCGGTTAATTATCTTTCAGAATTATACGATGATGATAGTTTTTTTGAGTTCAATGTTGAGGAGGAAAGAAATATAATTTTAGAGGTGGAAAGAAAGTCTAAGAATGTTTTGTCTTTGGTTAGTTGTGGGCAAGTAGATATACCGGTAGATAATGGTGTTATAGATGATGGTTGTGATGAAATATTAGCTTCTCCAGTAATAGATGAACAATTGAAAGCTTTTGACCTGGTTTTACAAAGGGCCGCGTCCTCTTCGGCTTCAAAAGCTGGTTACGACATTAGTCTAGGGTCAATCAGTCTTCCAGTAGAGATTGATTTTAAAGAGAATTTAATTAAGAAAATGCCACAAATACTAACTTACTGTATTTTAAGTTCTAAAGCCATACTACCTGTTGTAATAACTAGTAAACTACTAAACCAAAACGGTGCTCTTTCTACAAATATTGAGCTTTTCGGTAAATTATTTAAAAGAGTAATTATAAGAGTTGTAAAAGAATTTTTAGCTAGGGTAGCTAGACACATACTAATTTTAGTAAAAAATATATTACTACGTTTAATTAGGGATTTAATAAAAAGGAAGTTGGATGCTATGAATAAAAAGAAAATTCGATTAATTAGACGATTATTGGATTTACTACTCCCTTTAATTATAGCTTTACAGGAAGCTAAAAGTTGTAAAGAAATATTTGACATACTATTAGGTGTGCTATCAGCTAATTTACCTGATATTCCTTTTGGTGTACCTCCTTTTCTACTTGCCGCATCCAGATTAAAACCTGGTTATAGTAATTTAGGGGCTTTTGAAAAGTTTATAGGTAAAATGGAGTCTGCCGGTCTTCCAATAGGAGACCTACCCGATGGTAGTCCAAATCAGATGGCTAAAGCATTTTTTCTAAATGGTGAAGCTAGAGATGAAGAAAGAATAGATAATGAAAAAGTTAAAATATCAATAATGATGGGTCAGGTTCTAACACCTCTTGGACCCGGATTAATAAAACCAGGGACTACTGGTGACGGTGGTTGTTTTTAAAGTATGGAAGAATTTTTTAAAGAATATAAAAATAAACCTAATAAGGAATTATTAGATGTGATGAAAGTATTAAAGGAAGAATTTGATAAGACAAAATCTATATTGATTAATCTATCGTTACATATAGAAGATATTGAAAAAAAATTTAATACGTTAAATAAGGAATTAGATAATCGTAAAAAAAGTAGCTAATGGGAACACAACCTTTTGACCATCAAAGAAATGCCGGTATCGGCATACAAATAAATCAAATAATTAAGTTTGCTGTATGTGTGGATAACAAAGACCCTCAAAGAGCTGGCCGTATTAGAGCTGTTGGCACTAAAGGTGAAGGACTAACCCAAAGTAAAATAGCTGACCCACTAAAATTTATCATAGGTGAAGATAATAAGGCTTTAAAAGAAAAAACTTATGTTCCCTGGGGAATTGATGACCCTTATACTTTTGCACCATTTTTACCCCTACACTTAAATATACAACCTCTACCTGGTGAAGCTGTTAAAATTGTTGGTTTTGGTGAGAGGGAAGGTAATTTTAACGATGAATATATTGGACCTATGATTTCACAACCAGGTGAAATACGTACCGATAATTATTCTAGTGGTCAACAAAATACTAGTTATGGTGTTCAAAACAAAAAATTACCAGATTTTGCACCTAATGGCATACCTCTACCAGAAGGTAAAGGATGTTTTCCAAATCCCGATGACGTTGCATTAGTAGGTAGAGAAAATTGTGACATTGTTTTAGGTATGAGAGAAAAATCTATAGTGGATGAAACTGAAGAGAAACTAAAAGACTGGTACCCACAGATATTAATTAGGTCCGGACAATTAATTAAAAATGATAAGTTTAGTTCAAGACCCAGATTTAACCCAAAACAAACCTTTATACAATTAAACACCTTCCCAACAACTTTGACACCTGAAGAAGTTGAGGTTGAAAAGACTGTTGTTCAAGATGTTCCTTTAGCTACCGCTATAGAGTACCATTTAGATGACGCTTCTCTACAATTAGGTATTTTAACTGGGTTTATGAGGATTTTAAAGATACCTTTTGATAGTAACTCTAAAATTTATATGTCTGGTGATGTAACAAAAGAAACACAATTCCCATCATCTGTTATTGAAGCTTGTAGAATTTCATTTACAAATGCTCCTACTACAGAAGAGTTAGGTGGGTTATTGACTGATTATATTTCACAATACGATGGTGGTGAGTGGAGTAAATTTATAAAACCACCACCTTCATGGGCAACAAAAACATATCACCCACAAGTAGACTTGAGTAATCAAAATAATGTTGGTTCATTTATGGGTAAAACTCATCCCCTATACTTCAAACCTGACAGTGTTACACTAAGGTATATAGATAAGGAAATTCCTGTGGGTGCACCGCTAGTATGGCCTTCCATGCAAACACAAGCTAATGAATTAAAAGAATTAATAACTCTAGATGGTGTCTTAACTAATGGATTTGGTCTTGCTTTTACTAATGATGTGGGTGAAAGAAATGTAAAAGAAGAAAAAGTCAAAGAAACCCAAACTAAAATTAATAGTCAGGATTTACAACAAGGTATTATTGCTGCTGGTTCTGAAAAAATATATTTATTTTCATATAATGCAGCTGAAATTAATGGTAGAATACAATTAGACACTAATTATGGGATAGACCAAGAAAAATTTATAGTAGATGTGGAAAACAAAACAAATTCACTAGTTAGAGGAGAAAAATTAATGGAGTTGTTAACTAAAATGGTTAATTTTGTTTCTAGTCATACCCACGCATTTCCTGGACTAGCTCCAGTACCACAAGGTCACGATGGTACCAGAGTAGAAGATTTAACAAAATTATTACAGGATGCACCTAATACTATATTAAACCAAAATATTAGGATTAACTAGATATTTATTATATAAAGATACTCAATGTCAATACATAGGTCCTATTTTAGTAAAAATAATACAATAATTGCTAATAGTTACGTAAATACAGCTAAAAACCCTGTTACGCAATTATTTTATGGTAAAAGTCCATACCCCACATGTATATTTACTGGACTTTCTGGGGACAGTTGTAATAACCAATCAGGTTTTACAAGTTCTGTTACTGAAGGGTTTAGTAGATTTATTTTTGATTTAGACCTGGAAGATTTAAGAGAGAAGGTTAATGATTGTTGTATCACACTCAGTGCTACTGGTACTACCCACACGTTAAAAATGACCAATACTTCTAATTTTGACGATAAATTATTAAATGATAAAGTTTTAGTTAATGACACTAGAAGGGCAACATCATTTGATTTAATTTTATTTAAAGCTGTAAGTGGTCATAGTTGGGATGAGGGTGTTGGTTATGATTATTTAGTACCTGACGGTATATTTGAACCAGAGTTTGATATTACTTACTCTACAAGACCAAGTCATTGGTTTTCTTGTACCACACTATCTCAATGGACTTACCCAGGTACTTACCTTAATACTTTAAATACTAGTTATGATATTTTGGACATACAACATTTTGATAATGGTAATGAAAATATTAATTTTTCTTCTCAAGCTTTAGATGATGAAATTAATTTTTTATTAACCGCAAGTACCAATCTAACTTCTGGTACTACTTACGGTATTGCTTTTAGTGGTGCTTATGAAAATATAACTGGTATAACAGAATCTTATTCTGTTGGATTTTTTACTAGGTACACCCAAACTTTTTTTGAACCTTTCTTAGAGACCTCTTGGGATGACCATATTGTCGATAATAGAAATAATTTTAGTCTTTTTAAGTTAAATAGGCTTTTTCTTTACGTTTCAGACCACAATGGTCAACCAATATGTTTAGATAAACTTCCTAAATGTCAAATACTTGACTGTAATGGTAATCTAGTTGCTAATTTAACAGTTAAGAAACTAACTTGTGGTGTTTATTATGTGGAACTAACACTATCATCACTGCCACCAGGCCAATCAACACCAGTTCTATATGAAGATGTGTGGTCAGGTATTGATATTGATGGTGTAACACAACCTAATGTTGAAAATGAGTTTATAATCTATGATAACGCTTTTTCTATAGGACCAACCGCGGCTCAACCTAAAGTGTATGGGTATTCTGTTTCTGGTATTAAAGAAGATGAAAAAATAAGTGGTGGTGAAACAAGGAAAGTCTTTATTTCCACAAGAGTACCTTACACAACAGACCAACAAGTATTAGTGGATAATTTACAATACAGGGTTTATGTTACACAAGGAACAACACAAGTAGAGGTAATTCCATGGTCACAAGTAAACATGGGTAACGAACATAATTATTTACTTATAGACACTGGGTGGATGATTCCTAACGAATATTACCTAGACATTAAAGCGACTTCTAATCAACAAGTAGATACTTATAGAAAAGCAATAAAATTCCAAATAATTAATCAATTATGAAAAAAATAAAAATTAAAGAAAATGAACTAGTGGAATTAATAGAAAAACTAGTTAAAGAAAATATTGGTTTTGCTTCTTCAGCCATAGGTAATGGTAATGGACAAAACTTTGGTTTAATGGGGACACCAACAGCAAAATATAAAGACCTTTTAGAAAAAGAAGATATCGAAGAGGATGATGTGGATGATAATGAAAATGAAGTTAGTGAAGAAACATTAAATCTTAATGTAGATGATGAAACTCAAGATGGTTTAAATCAAGAAGATTATATGGAAAGTGTAAAAGAATCACGATTAATCTCTAGAATTAAAAAAAACTTAACTGAAGCAGAAGGAAAAGGATGTGCTGAATCAGAAGGTGGTTCTGGTTGTATTAAAAAAAGAGGAGACGGCTGGGTTATATTAAATAACAAAAAAGGTGGTGTCTGGAGAAAATGTACTAGTGAAAAAGATTGTCAAGAACAATTAGATGCTTTTCACGCTAATAAATAAATAAAACTTAAAAAATTAAAGCCTATGAAATGTGATTGTAAAGTATGTGAGTGTGGTACAAAATGTGACTGTACTTGTTGTGACTGTTAAATAATAGTTAGTTAAAATAAGGATATAAAAAAACCACTCTTTCGAGTGGTTTTTGTTTTTTTAGATATCTTCCTCATCATAATCATATTCGTGAGTTACAACAGTTCTACTAGGTTCTGGTTCCTCTACAACAATCTCATCTTTCGGTGAAAAATTTTCTGCAGCTGTAAAACCAAGTCCTGCCATTACAATCCATTGTAAAGACTCGAATAAATTATCGTCAATTGTGAAATCCCAAAAAAGATTTGCTGTATAACCAATTAACATAAATAGAAGACATACGAAAGTAACAAATCTTTTACTAGATACTTTACCTTCACTACTTAACATGTTTTTAAAGAATTCCATAATAGTTTTTATTATAAATATCAGTGCATAAAAAAAAGCCCTCATAAAGAGGGCTTCTTTTAATATATAACTTATTCAGTTACTAGAATCTTTTCAATTCTCTTACATTAAATGTTCTAACTCCATCAACAGTGATTCTTCCGTAGAATCTGTTGTTCACCATTTTCTTAGCGTATCTAGTCATGATACCTTTGATTGGTGTAAAGTTGAATGGGTTATACATTGTTGGAGTTAACTGTAATGGTACATATGGTGCGTAAACGTACCCAGTATCCAATAAAGATGTTCCTTTATGTCCAATTAACACTTGGTTAGCTGGGAAGTAAGGGTCTCTATATACAGTAAATCTTCCTGATAATGTTCCAATTTTCTCAATACCCATATTGTATTGGTCTTGCTCTGGTGCTGCGTTTGATACGTGGAAGTACTCCAAGTCATCAAAGATAGCAGAAACCTCAGAAGAACATACAATCCAGTTAGCCCCACCTCTTAAAGTAGACTTGTGAATTTGAGCAGAAATTTGGTTTATAGTTGTAATCAATGTTTGATTCCAATCTTTTTGAGTATATGGAGCTTGACCAGCTGAGAATCTCTTCCAACCGTTGTAGTCCCATCTTAAGTCCCATGCTGCACCTTTTCTAAGGTCTCTCAAGATTTCTCTATCAATTTCAGCTGCAACTTCCTCAGATAATAAAGCTGTTAATTCAGCTTCAGCATCAATGTTATGGAATGCAGAAACATCTTGTGCAAGTTCTGGTGACCACTGAGCTCTTAACTTTCTTTCAGTAACAGAAACTGTAACCGCTTGTAAGTCAAAAGAAACTTCACCCATTTGGTCTTCGAATTCAAGACTACCATATTGTCTCCAAGTAGCTGTCATATCATAAGCTGTATCACCTGACGAACCAACATAACCGTCAACTGATGAACAAGATACACAAGCTGGACAAGATAAGTCTAATTCAAGATATACTGTTCCTGTAGAGTCACAAACATCTGTTCTATCAACAATACCAAATCCGTATTTTTGTGTAACTACACGGAATAAGATTGCTGAATCAGCAGCGTAAGTAACACCAGTAACTTGTGAAGAAAGGTCACTAGGATTACCGTCAGTATCACAACAGTTAATTATTGTTGAGTTAGCTACAACTAATGAAGATAAGAAATCTTCAGTGTCCATCTCATTACCTTTAGCGTCAGTTAATTTACCTGGTCCAGTAGTACTAAATCCAGTTAAAGCAACAACAATTGTTCTTCTACAAGCAACGTGGTAAGTAGCCCAGTTTGCAGCGTCAGTAACTAATTGGTTTCCTGACCATGCCCAAGGATATAATGTTTGAGTTGCCTCAGTATAACTTCCTTTTGAGTAGTCGTATAAACCATCGTTTGCTTCTTGTGGTGCATTTCCAGCGTAAAAATCATCATATAATGATGTTGAATTTGCTGAGAATCCAGCTCCTGGTCCTGGTTGGTATCCAGTTGCTGCACCTGGTGCTGCATTTGGTGCTCCAAAAGGTGCAAATTGTACACCTGTTGATGAATAAGCTGCGATTTTAGGTACAAAGTAAAATAACTTACCAATTGGTAAATTCATAGCTTGTACAGAAACGATGTCGTTTGCCAATAATTTCGAGAATACTCTTCTAATTATTGGGAAAACAACTGTTTCGAATGAACCTGAATCAGCAGCTGTAGTAGCTTCGTTGATTAGGTGTGTAGCTTGGTTTTCATATAACTGTGCTATATTTTCTTTAACGTGTCCTTTAAGACCGTCAAGAAAACCAAGTGTGTTCCATTTTTTTAAGGTATCTTCTTTGATAACTTTAAGGTGTTTTAACCCAATGTTACCAACCATACCTGATTCTAATAGTGCTCCCATAGTTTTTTTATTTTTTTAAAAAGCGTTTATTTAATTTTAGACATTAAGTCTTTCATCCTACTAAATTGTGGGTTTTCGTAAACTTTTGATTCCAATAGTTTACCTCCACTAGTAGGAGTCTTAGTAATTTTCTTTTCCACAGACTCAGAAATTGTTTTTGTAGGTTTAATTACTTCCTGAGTAAGTTCTTCTTTGATTACCTTATACAACCCCTTAGAACCTTTTAATGAATTAACTCCATCAAAACGTTTTAAAATGTTGATTTTTTCCTGCTTGGTAGTTGAATGTTCAGTAAATAGACGTGTTACGTAAGCTAAATTTGAATTAAACACACCTACTTCATTCAGTTTATCTTTAAAAGTTGTTAATGCTTTCTTATAGTCAGAATTTTTAACTTTTAAAGTTTCTACCTCTTCTTTAAGAAGATTGTAGGACTTTCTAATACGACTTTCACCTAAGTTACGATTTGGAGTAATAGCTTTTCTAATACCAGAAGGTTTGTGTTTTCCATCAGATTTTCTTCCGAACCCTAAAGTTCTTGAAGCCTCTCCCATGTCATATTTTCTAGTACCTCTTGCCATTCTAGCTCTGGTTTTTAAAGACATTTTATCGTCTTCATGACCGTGTTCTCCACCTAACATATCAGCTTCTCTATCCAAGTAACCCTGATTAGAGTGGCCTTTATGGTTTTTGAATCCATAGTCACCTTCTTCCATTTCGTGTTCACCTTCATCCATATAAGCTTCTTTAGTATAACCCTCTTTAGCGTGATGCATTTCACCCATCTCATCTTCAGGTCCTAAATCCATATCAGCTTCCCCCATTCTTTGTTTTTTAATATCCGAATCCACACCAACTACTTTAGATTTTCTACCATCAAATTCATCTCTGTCTTTGTGGTCTTCTTCTTCATAGTCTTCAGACAATTCAATTTCATAAACAACTTCATCCATTTCTTTGTGACCTTCGTCCATGTTATCCATTTCTTCCATGTCCATTTCGTCCATGTTTTCCATTTCTTCCATGTCCATTTCGTCCATGTCCATTTCTTTAATTGATTTTTTCATTGTTTTTGATTTTTTTTCTTCGTCTAATTTAATGATGTATTCAGTGTCTGTAGTAGTATCGGTTAACTCAATTTCCTCATCATCTTTTTGGATAATGATTCCATCTTCGTCTCCCATTGCTTTAAATACTTTTAACACTTCTTCATCGGATGCTAATGTTAAGTCTAGAGGTGGCAGTTCAGGCAACTCTACGTCGTCTGTCTCGTCCTCAATGTCAAGTTCCATATCACCTACCATATCCAATTCCATTTCAGGTTCATCACCTTCCATTTCATCATCAACATCGATAATATCAACTTCTTCTTCTTCTTCTTGCTCCTTAAGGTAATCGTCTTCGTTTAACGATTCTTTTACTAGTTCTTGAATTTCTTCCTTCATAGTTGAAGCAAGTATTTCTTTTGCATTAGACTTCATAGTTTCTTCCAACTGTTCCGCCTCGAGCAACGCTTTTTCTAAAATTGATTCACTCACGTTTTTTTTTATTTTTTTATAAGTTTATTAATAAAACGCCGCATGCATAAATGCGGTTTTATAATAAATATATTGAGATTGTAAAAAATCCTTATTATTAATCGATTAGGGGAAATTTATCTATTTAAAAAATTATCTAATTTTGACATCATAGATAATGATTTATTAAAATTGTCTTGTGGTGGGTTTGATGACTCCACAACTTCACCTGTTTCATCAACACTGTCAGCACTTTCATCTTCTTTAAATAAGTAAGAGCCTGGTGTTGATGGTGATGAAACCAAATCAAAACATATTAACTCAAAGTCTTCTTGTACTTGATTGTACTCACCATTTTTAGTTAATGAACCAACACCTCTAGATGATATTCCTAGTGTGACCCCTTGTCTTAAAAGATTAGCTGCTTGGTCACCGACACATGAAATTATACCTTCTTTTATATAACCAGGAGATGTAAGTAACTTTAATTTACCTATAAGTCTATTTCCATCCCACCACGTTTCTGTGATGATATGAGAAGCTCTATCTAAATCTATCAAAGAAGATTCTGGATGGTTAAGTTCTGATATAGCCCCACCTTTTTTTATTATCTCTTGATATCTTTCATTTTCTCTTTTTAGTATTTTTTCTGGGTATATTCTACCGTTTCTGTTTGGAGTGTCAAATTTTTGTAGGATAGCATTCATATATATCTCACCACCAAAGTCATTAGACTTCATTTCTGAAATTATATTTTTATTGTCATCTGGTGATATATATCCGTCATGTTCTACTAAAATACCATGACCACATTCTCTAGCTTCTAAAACTCTCATAAATTACTTTTCTTATAAATATAATAGGAAATAAAAAAACCTAGTATTTTTGTGAGTGTTATTTTTTGGTACTGTAGAATTTAAACGTTCTAGATGTTAGGAAAGAATCTTCTATGACTTTAGTTGTTATCTCTTGTATTTGTCCAGATACGGTTTTTGATTTCATATCTATTTTTTGTTTGGGTTTTAAGAAGAGAGTTATTTCACACCTTATAAAACTTCTTTTTCCTATTTTAATACCACTAGCTCTTAAATCTAAATCTACTATAGATATTTGTTTGAATAGTGAGGTTTCTATATTGTTATGTATAGTGGTTTTTATTTTATTTTTAAATTTTTTAACTTTACCTGACCAGTTTTCGTGCTCCTCCAAAGGTTCTGCCCAGGTAGATAAATTAATGAATAATGATTTTAATGATGTTACGTCTACAGTCCCGTAAGACGTTCTAAATAAATCCGAAATCTGTGTTTTTACTTCTCTTCCTTGTTTTAACATATTTAATAGTTTCTATGTTAAAATATAAAAAATATAGGAAATTACTTCAAGTCCTCTAACAAGCCCCTAACCCTAATATAAGATTTTTTACTATTTTTTAGAGCCTTAATTTCGTTTTTTACCTGTACTAATTTAGCTGAAAGTGTCTCGTCTTTTGACTCAGAAAGTAATGAAT
>UEXM01000306.1_pt1 | contig 54908 bp, 49 predicted proteins | sample 1796661 | NCBI WGS metagenome assembly UEXM01 (sample SAMEA4772469, study PRJEB27181) | metagenome | reverse complement strand
CAGCTTATGCATCTCCTGAGAACAAACCTAACTATTTACATGCGCATAAATTAATGCGTAAAACTTGGGAAGGTATGCCTACAAAAGCTGATGTCGGTACTAGTAAATGGAAACAGGTTACTGATCACGTTAATGACAACTACTTCTTTATAGATATGGATAGATACACACTAGACGAAGTCTTAACTAAAGGCGGCGAGCTAGTTAAACGTAAAGGTATTAAATGTCTTGTTATCGATCCTTATAATAAAGTTAGAGATACAAACTGTAAAACAGAAGACGTTAACAGATATACAATGGAATATTTAACTAAGATCGAAGTATTCGCTAAAAAGTTCGATGTATTAGTTATCGTAGTAGCTCACCCTACTAAGATGTATAAAGACAAAGATGGTAAGATTGAAGAACCAACTATGTATAACATTAAAGGTGGTGGTGAATGGTACGATGCTAGTTATCACGGTCTTCTAGTTCATAGAGATTACGAGGCTAAGACTGTAAAAGCAAAAGTGTTAAAGGTTAAGTTCCAGAACTTAGGTGAAAATGGTGCTGAAGCGCATTTCAATTGGGAGCCCAAGTCTGGTAGTTATATACCTTTAGCTACTGATACAATGCAGAACGAGCCAATGCCTTGGGAGAAATAATGTTTAAGAAGAAGAAAGCACCCTCCCGCAAAGCACCGTATCTACATCCAAGTAAAGAGCAATACAACGCTTGGGCTTGGTGTGTAAATAATAGTATAGGTATATGTGTATTACCTGACTGGAGTAATTCTGGTAAATGGTTAGTTGAAATAACTATGAATGAAAAAGTTACGGTAGACCCTAATACTTATGAAGGTGTTGAGGCATTAACTAAAATGTATGAGTACTGTAAATATTACTATGATAAGAACAAAAATAATGAGAAATAGATTTGAACATGCAGATGAAGCTTACGAATACCTCCATGATCGTATACTACAACATGGCATACCATTTGGTGATACTAAAGCCCTCTTCAACGTAGGGTTTTATTTAGAAAACCCGTCTTTAAGGCAGATAACAAACCCAGAGCGTAAATGGAGTTTTGATTATGCTGAAGCTGAATGGCAATGGTATTTGTCTGGCGATCGCAGTATTGAAAAACTAGGTGAAATATACGGTAAGATACCTGAAATATGGAAACGTATGGCTAATGAAGATGGTTGCGTAAACTCTAACTACGGTTGGCAATGGATGCGTGAAGATCAACTAGCTAAAGTCATAAACATACTTCGCGATGAAAAAGACACAAGGCAAGCCGCTATAAGTATATACGACGGTAAAGAAATGCATATGTATGAGCATGATACACCTTGTACTTATGCGGTACAGTTTACTATAATTGATGGCTTACTATGTATGTCAGTGTATATGCGATCTAACGATCTATGGTATGGTTTTTGCAATGATCAATACCAGTTTTCGTTGCTACAAGAGTTAGTGGCATCAATGCTAGGTATTGAGATTGGTTGGTATTATCACCACGCACACAACATGCACTTATATAACGATAAAATATGAAGTATAAATTATACCACATACCCGGTAAAAAGATCGGTGTAACCCTCGATCCTAAGCATAGGGTAGAAACTCAGCAGGGTTATGGTCCTAGTGAATATGAAATACTAGAAGAATCTGACGATATAGATTATATATCGCATCGTGAGATTGAATTACAGAGAAGTCACGGTTATCGTGTAGACGAAACCCTTTATAAACAATTAAACCCTAATAAAGATCATATGAGAATAAATATAACAGAGCAGACTACAACATTTCCAGTACCTTTAAATAAGTTAAAAGGTCGACTTATGGATAACATAGGTATGATTATACAAACTGGCTTTACTCGCCACGAGTTGGATAATGATTTAGTAAACTGGATAATGAAGCATGCTGTTACATCTCAGTTTAATGAAGATCGTTGTTATGTATACAACAAAGCAATGTCTAACTTTAAATCAGCTAGTACACGCTTTAGCGGTATAACTGAGGAAAATATAGACAAGCAATTATCAAATAGTGCTATGTTTACGAAGATTAGACGTTGGGCATACGAACGTGGTATATATGATCACGGTGATTCTAAAACTCAATACGTTAAATTAATGGAAGAAGCTGGTGAATTAGCTGAGGCATTACTTAAGAATGATAAACCAGAGATTATAGATGCAATTGGCGATATGGTTGTTGTATTAACTAATCTAGCTAAACTAGAAAAGTTAGATATAGAAGACTGTATAGAAAACGCTTATGAAACTATATCAAAACGTACAGGTAAAATGATGAATGGAACTTTTGTAAAAAACACATTATAAATGAGCAGTAGAGAAATTATGGATTCAATGAGTGGTAAAACAACTAGAACAATGAAGTTTAGAGACCCTGTAGTAGAAAATGTTTGTGACAAGTTTTTACGTAGATCAGACGTAGGTTATGAAAAGTATGGTCGTACACTACACGACGAACGTACTGGCGGTCATAAAGACTTGTTAGGTTATCTAAACGATGTACAAGAGGAATTAATGGATGCAATCTTGTATATTCAAGCTGCACGTGAACAAATGCAAGATCAGATGCAACGTGTAGATAACATTAAATACGATGATACTTATGACAACACGTCGGAAAACTAAACACAGAGGTCCGGTGAGATCAAAGAAGGTGACCTATGATGGGATCACCTTCGCCTCCGGGCTTGAGAAGTATATGTATAAAGCTCTTAAAGAGGCTAATGTTAAAGTTAAGTACGAAGGAGAGACTTTTGTTTTACTAGATGGTTTTTATTTTGAAAACGAAGTGTACGAAAGACAATCTAACGGAAAGGGTGAATTAGTCAACAGAGGTTGTAAGCGTATACTACCTATTAAATACACTCCTGATTTTATTGGTACAGATTTTATAATAGAAACAAAGGGTAGAGCAAACGAAAGTTTTCCTATGCGGTGGAAATTATTCAAGAGATTAGTTATGAATCAATTTCCTAATGTAACCTTATATAAGCCTCAAAATCAAAAAGAGTGTGATAAAGTAATTCAAATAATTTTAGAAAAAAGAAATAAATGATAACAGGTTGGGAAATAAGTTTAGGATTATATCCAGGTGTACTACTTGGGTTTAGATCCTATATAGAGAAAACTATAGAAAATCACGTTTTATATTTACCGTTTATAGATATATGTTTAACAATAGAAAGAGAAATCGATGACACACACGAGTAAGGATATACTATCCGACATTACAGTACACATGAAATATGCTAAGTATATCCCAGAGCTAAACAGAAGGGAAACTTGGGAAGAGCTTGTAACGCGTAACATGAATATGCACATCAAGAAGTACCCTAAACTAGAAGATGAAATAAAAACAAACTACGAATTTGTTTATGCTAAAAAGGTTTTACCTTCAATGCGTAGTCTACAATTCGGTGGTAAGCCAATTGAAATATCACCAAATAGACTATATAACTGTTCGTTCTTACCGATCGATCATATCGATAGTTTCTCTGAAACAATGTTCTTATTATTATCAGGTTGTGGTGTAGGTTATTCAGTACAGAAACACAATATCAAACAACTACCTGACATTATAAAACCGCACGTAAAACGTACTAGACGTTTTGTTATTGGTGATTCAATTGAAGGTTGGGCCGATGCAGTAAAAGTACTAGCTAAGTCTTATATGGGTGATAAGCGATCATCTAAAATAGAGTTTGATTACTCTGACATACGACCTAAAGGTGCAAGACTTGTGACATCTGGTGGTAAAGCGCCTGGTCCACAACCATTAAAAGAGTGCTTAACCAAGGTTCAAGGTATACTTGATGCTTGTGACGAAGGTACTAAGCTAACCTCAATACAGGCTCATGACGTTGTGTGTCACATTGCCGATGCTGTACTAGCTGGCGGTATACGTAGAGCAGCTCTTATATCTTTATTCTCTGCTGATGATGAAGAGATGATAGCTTGTAAGTCTGGCGACTGGTGGGAAACAAACCCTCAACGAGGTAGAGCTAATAACTCTGCTGTATTAATGAGACATAAAATAACTGAAGAGTTTTTCTTTGATCTATGGAAACGTGTAGAGCTATCAGGCTGTGGTGAACCTGGTATATACCTTAACAACGATAAATCTTGGGGTACTAACCCTTGCTGCGAAATAGCACTACGACCTTTTCAGTTTTGTAATCTATGTGAAGTTAACGTGTCGGACGTTGAGTCACAAGAAGATTTTAATTCACGAGTGTGTGCCGCTGCCTTTATTGGTACGTTACAAGCCGGTTACACTGACTTTCATTATTTAAGAGAAGTATGGAAAGAGACAACAGAAAGAGACGCTCTTATAGGTGTGTCAATGACAGGGATAGGGAGTGCCGCTGTGCTCCAAATGGATATGAAGGAAGGTGCAAATATAGTCAAAGCAGAAAACGCAAGGGTAGCCAAGATAATAGGTATAAATAAATCAGCGCGATGCACAACTGTAAAACCTGCAGGGACGACATCTCTGGTCCTCGGAACGTCATCGGGTATTCATGCATGGCATAATGATTATTATGTCCGTAGACTGCGCGTAGGGAAAAACGAGGCTATATATTCGTATCTAAATAATAGCCATCCTGAGATATTAGAGGATGATTACTTTAGACCTCATGATACAGCTATTATTAGTATACCTCAAAAAGCACCTGAAGGCTCTATTATTAGAACTGAGTCTGCTATGGACTTACTTGAGCGTGTAAAGAAAGTAGCAACTGAATGGGTGAGAGAAGGTCACAGGCACGGTAGTAATACTCATAATGTTTCTGCAACCGTGTCGTTGAAAGATACTGACTGGGGAAAGGCTGGCGAATGGATGTGGGCAAATAGAAACAACTACAACGGTTTATCTGTTTTGCCTTATGATGGCGGTACTTACACTCAAGCACCTTTTGAAGATATAACGAAAGAGAAATATGAGGAAATGGTAAAAGCCCTACACCAAATAGATTTATCTAAAGTTGTAGAGCTTGATGATAACACCGATCTGAAAGATCAGTTAGCTTGTGTTGGTAATGCTTGTGAAATAGCATAACCAATACGTATAAAAAAATAAAGGGGATAGCTAAATAGTTATCCCCTTTTTTTTTATTATGATCTAGTAAAGTATGCGTATTCTAAAATGCAAGGAGCCGTGTTAGCTGTAGCTTTTAAACCTACTGTACCTTTTAATGGTAAGAACATAAACTCTCCTGGATTCAACGTAGCAAACCCAACAGAACCACCAGTTGATATTGTTATAATGTTAGTGCCATCCGTGTTCTTTAAGTACACAAAAGTGTGTGCCGCTTGAGATGTTGTTAAGTCACTAGATATATCTTGTATGCTAGTTGCTATTGAAATTCTAGAAACACCTGAAAACGGTGCTCCTACGACCAGTAGATCGTCTACCGATAAGTTTACTGCAGAACCGAAGCTTGCTGCTGTACCTGTTAATGTAAGTCTAGGTGTTAAATTTGCCATGTTTATTTATTTAGTAGCCAGTTAATAATTTTAATACTTCATCTATCGCTTTATGTCTATGATTGTCTTCTAAAACAATCTTACATACATGCTTACTTTGTTCCATTTTAGCTATATCGTCTATAGCAGAATTAAATGAATCTTTGAGGTCCACTTGTTGGTTATCCCCACAGAATATCATTACAGAGTTTTTACCTAATCTACCTAATGCCATGCGTAATTGTGCTTTAGTAAGATTCTGAAATTCATCTACTATAACCACGGAGCTGTCAAATGTTCTACCTCTAAAGTGAGTTAGTGATACTAACTCTATATCTTCGCTGTCTACCATGGTTTTTATTTTTTCAGGTTTATTATAAACCTTTCTCATGTTTGACATAATAGGCACAAGCCAAGGCTCTAGCTTTTCTTTTTCTGTACCAGGTAAGAATCCATTATCTTCTGTTGAAACAGTTGGTCTAGTAATAACAATTTTGTTGTACTGTCTTTTAAAGTACATATCTAAACCTATCTGAACTGCTAATAGTGTTTTACCACTACCAGCTTTACCAACAACGAAACTATAAGCATGATTAATTATGTTTTCCTTAGCTCTCTTTTGTTCTTCAGATAAAGTTATATTAAACTTGATATTACCTTTCGGTGGTTTTTTATTTTTATTCTCCAATATAATAGTATAAAATTAAACGTCAGCTACCTTGTAAGCTGTATCTCCGTCATTATCTTTGTATGCCTCTAAAACTACCTTACGGTTTTTATCATCTGGTCTAAGTGATATATGTATCCAAGCAAAATCAAATTCGTTGATCATTTGATCAAACTCTATCCCTTGTTTGAGAACCCAGTCATAGATTTTTTTATTACACATTTCACCCTTCTCCCAGAATTGTATATCCACTGCCTGACCTTTACAGTGTTGGCTTTTAGTAGATCCACCAATGGTGCGATTGAGTGTTGGGTTACGGTAACCACTAGTAATCCTGATAGGACCAAGATCGTCACGCATAGGCTGTATAAGATCTCTAATAAGAATTTGCATATTTTTAAGGTGTTCTTTATCCGGCGCATTATTTATACCTAGTCTTTTAGCTGTGTTACTTTTTGTTATTTCTGATAACGTAAAATTTTTGCTTAGTCTCATTAATCTATTCTTATTGTTAAAGCAGGATCGGTTCCTGAATTTGTTATTTTTAATATATGAGTAATTAAATTTATAGTAAAAGGGTCGTCTAAAACTAAAGTAACTCCACCCGGTATTTTTATACCAATGTCCAAGTTTGCATCACCTATAATGTAATAATCATCATATGTAACGCTATTAACAGTTTGACCATGTTGATATAAAACTACCTTAGCATCTCTCTGGCTATAGTTAGTTATTGATATTTTATTTACACTAAAGAACTTTGAACCCACTAAACTGTTAGCACTACTTAAAGCATGATCGCTAGCTTGTAGTATTGTTGTTGTGGTAGCGGTTGAAATATTTGTAAATTTACTCATGCTAAGATACTTTTACTGTTCCTTTACTATTATATAATAACCCACTAGTTCTAGGGGCCGATGTTGGTAAAGCTGAAGCATCTATTGCTGGAGCTATTTCGCTACTTGTTATGTATCTCCTAAGCTCATCTAACTCATCTTGCATTTGTTGCATTTGATATAGTAAAGGTCCTAAGTTTGGATCATTTAATACGTTTAAATTACCTCCATTAGCCACATCTTTATCCCATAAGTCTTTTACTTCGGCTAGTTTAGAAGTAGATACTTTATCTGCGTCAGAACCTTTAGTTGAAAAAAATCTTTCGTGTTTTTTATTTGCTAATGCCATAATTATGAAATATCAAATACGTTATATGTTAAATAAATATCTATGCTAGTAAAACAATTATTTGTAAATGCTGAGTCAACAGAAACCTCTAATGCTTTGTTTACGTCATCAGTTAAATTCTGAGATACTTCTTGATAAAAAAACGCTGGGCTTATATGAAACACTCTATCTCCAGATTCATTATACATAAATCTTCTATAATGAGCAACAGAAGACTGTCCAGTAGTACCAGGTTCTTTATCTGCATAATGAAAGTTTACATCTGCCGAAGATTGACCTTGTGTTAACGCTCTATCAACTCTTATCATACCACCTGTAGGAACTATAACTGTATCAGCTCCTTGAGCTGCTACTAATTCTATTGGCGTGGTATGTAAAGCATTGCAATCTGCTGTACTTAAAGTTACCTTAACCTGCTTTGTTATTGCAATACTTGAATGAAGAGATGTTATATTGGGTTGTGCAGCAGCCGTTGTAGCTGTGTTAGGTGCTAGCCCTGCTATTGTAGCTACAGTAGCTGCTTGACCCGTACAAGAACCTGATGAACCAGAAGCATTACCAGTTACATTACCTGTTAATGTAGCATTAAGTGTGTTAGCTATAGTAGTGTTACCACTAGAGTCAAACGTTATGCAGGTTACACCATCATCATCTTTAATACGATTGTTTCCAGCAATTATATTTGCTCCAAAATAAGCATCTCCATCATTAACATAAAGAGCGTAAGCCTTACTAATAGTTTGATTTGTACTTGCTAATGGTGCTCCTTTTATAAAAACTGTAGAAGCGGTTGTAGTTGTTACAGATGAGTTTGTAGCCAGTAGTCTAGGATTTTCAATTGTTGCATAATTAAACAGGCTAGCTGTACCTGAAGCAGAAGTACTAGTATCTGTGTAATCATTAGTATCAAGATGAAGCCCTACTCCATTACCACTTGGTGTTATATTTCTATTACCCTCAACAACGTAAGCTTTTGCAGTAATAATACCAGCTAAAGTTTTATCCCCTGTTGTTAAATTTGTAGCTGTATCTGCATTACCGGTTAAAGCGCCTGAGAATAAAGTGGCTGTTACTCCACCAGTAGAAGGGTTGTAATGGAAATCACCGTCTGATTCTAGACCTACGCTGGTACTACCATCCAAGTCGTTGACAAATGTTATTGCATGATCAACGTTAGTATTTTCATCATCAGTAACAACAACATTAGTAGCGGTAGTAGATGTTGCAGCATTACCAGTACATGACCCAGAAGAGCCTGAAGCATTACCCGTTACGTTACCAACCAACGTAGTATTAGCACCTAATATTAATTGACCAGTCTCTGCTCCATCGCTTGCGTCACCAATCTTAGCTTGCACTTGAGCGAATGTTGTTAACTCATCTGCGTCATTTAAAGCTTGGAAGTTTATTTGTCCTATAAGATCTGCATCAGCTCCAGTTTTACCAATCTTTTGAAATCTTATACCTGGACCACCAATGCTAGCGTTACTATTTTTTAAATGTAAAACATTGCTACCATAAGTACCCAAACTACCGGTTGAATCTAAAAGTAAATCTGTACCATCAAAAGTAAATTTAGCTTCAGCATTCATACCATCAGCTCCAGTGGCTGTAACTATTCTATTGTCAACACCGTTAGTCATAAAGTCAGAGACATCTACTGATATAGTGTCTGCAGCTACGTCAATACCCGTACCAGCTCCCACCGCTAAAGTAACACCTCCGCTAGCACCCCCACCTGTAAGACCATCACCAGCTGTTACACCAGTTATATCAGAAGCTGAAGATGCTGCACCAATATCTGATAAAACGTTTGAACCAGTTCTATAACCCACCTTACCATCACTAGAGCTAACTACTAAAAACTTATCAGTGTCAGTGCCTGGGTTATTGACTTCCTCTAAATAAACTTCTTGACGAAACCTAGATATAAAATCCCATATATGTTGACCTATCCACTTCATTTATTTTTTTATAGTGTCTATCCAGACTTTTCTTTTTCTTATACCATCATCAGCCAACATCCACATCCTCCAACCCATATTTTTTTCTGCAAAGAAACTATTTCTTATAGGTCTTTCTTTTAAATCAAAGTATTGATACTTAACAGTATCTACTACGTGATTTGTTTGTGCTTCAGCTTTTACGCTAAACATAAGAAAAAATGCTATGACAATACATAGCACAATTACTTTTACTTCGTTTAATCTTTTATTTGTCATAATTTAATTTAATTTAAAATGCTTCCATTGTAATTTCATCAATTGACTCCTGAACCTCTCTACGAGTAGCCTCCATTGTCATCATGATGTTTGCTTGAAATCTTTTTGCTTCTTCGTTGTTATTAAATACAACTAACGTAGGCACTACTACTATTTTGTATTCACTTGACCATCTAGAATCTGCTGATATATCCACTCTTTGAACTTTACAGTCGGATAGTTTAGATAACCACTGTACCTCGTTAGATTTGTTAAAGCTAGCGTTGAACTCTACAACTACTAAACCACTAGGAAAATCTTGTGCAAAACATGTTGTAGTTAATATTGATAATAGTAAAATTAATTTTCTCATAATGTTATTCTAATTGTTACAACACCTAAACTAGATCCTATAGTATTTGCTAGTATATCATTTATATCTGAGTGACCGTGGTTAATGTCGTATACTTCTTTTGCGATACCGGCTAACATAGCTATACCAAACCCATATACGCTAGCCTTTTTTTTATTTCTAGTCTTATTATACACCACAGCTGAGGTGATAGAACTTAAAAAGTAACAAGCTCCCATATGTAGTTGCTTGTCTTGCGCTAAAGCAAATTCAGAGGCTGCGGATAAAACTCTACTTACATTTTTAGCATTACGCTCAGGTACATACTGTGCGTATGCATCTAGCGTTATAAAAGCTAACAACGTAAGTAATTTTATCATACATACTATTTTAGTTTGTCTATCTTATCTTCCATTCTTATCATCTGATTTTTAATATCAGTAACGTCTTCTTGTGTCGACATTATAGTTTGCCTTATCAGTTGATCTTTCATGTCATACTCCATGCGTGTTATTTCAGGGTCTGGAGGTAAAGGTAATTTCTTAGCCTCTGCTATATCTCCTTGTAGTACGAACCAACCACTAATTACAGCTGCCATAACAACACCTATACCAGCTAAAGTTTTTATGCTTACCTGTACTGATGTATCTTCGTTTAATTCTTTTGTCATTAGTATCTATCTTTTCGATTCGGTCTTACTTTTTTATCCTTATCTAAATAGGATTTTAAATGAGCAGCTTCTGCTTTTGAAGTTTTCTTACCAGCTTTATCTCTTGCTATTTGCTCACCTCTTAATCTAACTGTTTCTTTTGTATCCATTTGGTCAGAAAGACGTTCGTCAGAACTCTTAGGATTTAAAAGTGTACTTTCATTAGCTGCTTGCCTAGTAGGTTTACCTTTGTAATCAGGGATGTAACCTTGCTCTCCTTTAACATAACCTTTTAAGTCAAAGCTTTTCTTTTTCTTTGGGTCACCGTTTTTGTTTAATGGTGAGCTTCCAGTACCAACACCAAAATCAATTCCTTTTTGTTTATACATGTCTAAAATATTACGTAATTAATTCCAACACTAAAGTTGTGCCATTTTCTATTCCAATACTTATTATACTTCCCCTCAACAAAACATCCTAAGCTCTTGTTAAATCTGTAACCAAATATTAAACCAGCTGAGTAATCAACCCACTGTCCATTATTAAGTTTGTGGTAAGAGTATTTATTATCTGTATCTAAATGATAAGGTAGTAAGTTTCCCCAAGTGTGAAACCAAAAGTCTTTTGTAAAGTGGTAGTAGTCTAAACCTATAACTGTAGAGTATTCAACGATACTAGACAAATTGCTTCTTTGGCTCTCAACGTAGTCGTCTATAACTCCAGGTATAACAACTTCCTCCCACACAGCTTGGTTATCAGCCACTAATGTGCCGTCAGGTGAGTAATACATTCCGTCAAGTGTTATGTTGTAACCTTCTTGTAATGCTAAGTACGTGTAATGTAGTGTACCATTATCTAACACCCAATCAGCTAGCGGATCAAACCCGTAAGGCTCAGCTAATCTCTGAACAGTACCTATATTAAAAGATAACTTACCCTCACCAATTTGTTTTCTGTATCTCTGAGATGCCTCAAAGTATTTAATATCAGCAAAGCCATCTTCTAAGTACGCTACTTTAGCTACCCACTTATCTGCAACATATCTTACAAAGTGATTATGGTTTACATAATGAACGCCTAACCTCCTCACAAGATCAGTTTCAAATAAATATTCGAAACCATCTAACCGACCTAATGTCGCTGCGTCTGAGTATGAATTTTCAGTACCATTATAAAATGTATTTGCCCTGTTCTCGTATCCGAATCTCTTAATTTTTCTTAAACCTATAGATAAGGTATAATCAAATGGAGTTTCAATGACATCCTCTTCTAGCTGACCTGATGTTATCGACCATACTTGATCGTCTGATAATGATGTACCACCGTTTATAGCGGTATAAAACGTTGAGTATTTTAGTATTCTACCTTGAGCATTACAGCTTTGAGTCAAAGCTATAAATAAAAAACTAAATACTACTACTAATCCTACTGCACTTAACAATTGATACAGTAAAGCTTTATTTTTTTCTATCATTGCTTAATAACTTGTCTAGTTATAGTATTATTATTACACGTTATACTAAAGTTGTATACCCCACTAGATAGGTTAGATACGTTTAGTTGGTTTAACCCTTCGCTGGTATACTTTTCTTTAACATGTATAACAAGTTTACCAGTTAGATCATGAACTTTAATATCTACAGGTTCCTTTGTTAATATGTTAAGTATGTCTTTAGCGGGTACAGGCCATATAGCAACACTGTTAGACCTCATTAAATCTCTAACATCCATGTCATTATCTTCATAACACCTCCAATATAGTTGTTGGCATTTCTGATCCCACTCGTTGTTACAACAATATGGATCAACAGTAATAACCCAAGCATAACAAGAATCATTTAACCAGTAAGGATCACCAGGTTCACCTACACAACCAGCGTCATACAAACATCCACCATCCTCAGTGTTAGCGAACACATCATAATTAAAAGCTTCACCATCCATACATCCTTCTACAACCTCAATACATGAATTGTTATCTGTGTTAGCTAGAGAGTCCCAATTGAATGCTAATGGATCAAGACATCCATAAACAACTGGGATACAAGAGAAGTCATCTGTGTTAGCCTGATCATTATAATTAAACGCATCTGGATCTGTACAGCCTAATATAGTTATAAAACAACTACCGTTGTCTACATTTGCTTGCGGATCGTAGTTGTCAGCAACCGGATCCATACAACCAAAGTATATACAAGACTCGTCAGCCACGTTTGCTAAAGCGTTGTAGTTCCAAGCAAAGTCATCCATACACCCAACAGTTATAGCTACACATCCACCACTGTCAACGTTAGCAAGTGAATCATAGTTGAAAGCTAACTCATTTGTACATCCTACAATTACATCAACACAACTACCGTCATCTGTATTAGCTAAGTCGTTATAGTTTAAAGCTGACTCATCTAAACAACCATACACTTTAGGTATACAGTAATCACCACAGAAAGGTAGTGCATGATATATATGCCAGAAAGGAGGAGAATAAGATTGTAAAGCCCCGCCACCATTGTCAGCAAAAGGATACGTACCACCTTGTAGGGTAATATCACCAGCTGAATTTATTAATCTAAACGAGTTGTGCATTGTTTGAAACGCAACCTCAGCGGGAGGAGTTTGTGGGTTAGCTATTTCAAAGTAATAAACCTTAACTGGTTTATCTGTTTCTAATACTAAGTTAAACTCTTGAGAGTAAGGACCAGGTCCCATTGTATAAGTACCAAGAATAGAATCTTCTTGCACAACACCTATATAGCAATCACCCCAACCGTCACCACCATCATCTTCAATAATTAAAGTGTAGTTACAAGTAGGTATTATAGCATTCAATGTAGCAAGTGAATCATAGTTGAAAGCACTAGGGTTTACACATCCTAAAGCATGCAACGTCTCACAACTACCATCGTCAAGGTTAGCCTGTGGGCTAAACTCTACATAAGTATTATTTGTGCAACCCTCAACTAAGGGAACATCACATTGCTCTAACCATATAGGACCAGAGTAAGCTGCATTACCAAAGTCAGCAGAATCTAAAGCCCATAAAGTATCTAAACTACCACAAGGCTCCGCATCACCAAGTACAACTATATTACCATCTGTTCCACCCCACTGTGAACCAGCCATACCATCTCCATATATGTCGCTAAGTATTATTTCAACTCCAGTTTCTGGTATACATATATCGTATACGATAGTTTGATTAGCCTGCTCGTATGTGTACTCACCAGCTACTACGTTATCTACAGCTTGACCATTTGATAGGCCAGTTATAATCCAACCAGTCTCACCCGGGTACTGATCTAGTGTTAGCTGTAAAATAATTTTGGCCTCTCCGTCAGAACAACTTATTCCAACACAGCTGCCATCATCTGCTTCTGCCCAAGGGTTATAGTTCGGTGCTTCAGGGTCGATGCAACCGAATATAGGATACTCACAACTACCGTCGTTAAAGTTTGCTTCAGGAACGAAGTTTAAAGCTAATACATCAGTACAACCAGGTACTGTATCTATAGGCGCTTCACAATCCCCTTCATCATAATTAAATTCTTCACAGTCGAAGTAAACTGGCACACCGTTATAAGTATACGCTCCATCATCGCACCATCCGTCTCCCAACCAACCTGATACTTCTGTAACATCAGATCCTAAGCAGTCATATAAAGTGTCTTGAGCGTTTAAGCTACCAGACACAATTAGTAATAGTAAAAGTATTTTTCTCATATATATATATTTAATTTAACATTTCCATCTTCTTCTTGCGGCCTTACCTCTTTCACCGGTCCAACCCTTTGATCTAGCGCAGAAAGACTTTCTACGCCCTGCAGCTTTACTACCAGGTTTAACCTTGCCTGTTACAGCAGTTTTAAGTTTGCTACCAGGGTTAGCTCTTTTATAAGCAGCTACGCCTTTAGTTGTCATACCAGCACCCTCTTCCGCGGTTCTAAAATTTCTACCTTTACCCTTAGTTGTTTTTCTAAGCTTTTTGAAAGGGTTATCTTTAGTGCGGTCATCTCCAGGATCTCCACCCTGCATAAACGTTCTACGCCTACCACAGCTGGTTACTTTGTACGGGTTGTTTTTTTGTAAGTAAGCCATAGTCTACTTAGGTTTACAGTCATTAACCATTTTTACACTCCCATCTTTATTTTTTCTACCAGACGGAGACTTTTTCATACCTACTTTTTTATGTGTTGCCCAGCACTTTAAAGGTGATTTCATTTTATATGCCATAACTTATTTTTTTGCAAATTTTTCTACGCCTGAGATTCCAAATGAACCAAGAACAACCCATACAAATGAGTTGTAGACGTATTCGTTTATTACTAAATCACTTCCTACCCAGCCTGTAACGAGGTCAGCTATCATTATAAGACACATTATAGCAAAAGCTATAAATCCTACTATAGCTTTCTCATTCCAATTGTTATCGTTCTTAAATATTTCCATTCTGTTCTACCCAACCGTTAGAAGGGTTATTGAGTATAGTTAATATTTCTTCATTTGTAAGAGTAGCCTTTCCTTCTAAGAAAGATGGAGTATCACCAATAAACTTCACAAAAGTTTTAGTGCCATCAATATTGTATACTAAAGAATCTTTACCATTCTCTAATACGTAAGAAAAATTAATATCGTCTACATCCTCTTTATCTATTATAACGTATTTTCTCATATTAAGGTGTTGATGAAGATTTAAGTGCTCCGTTTTTTACTATTCCAGAAGTGTTTGGAGTTATCTTTTGCAAAATAACTTTAGTAATAGTCCCAACAAATTCTGAACTAAAAGTAAGTTGCCAGTTAGTATGATTAGCTCTAATATAACCTATACCAATCTGTTGTACCGATACATCAGCTCCATTCGATAAAGATAATCCAGACTCAGTGCTTTCATCACCAGAAGCTTTAAACTGAACTGCTCCAGCAGATCTAGTATAGTGCATTTCTACTCTGTAAAACTCTGTTGCAACTGTTTTGTTCCAAGCTCCAGATTTAGGTCTAACGCCACAAAACCCTGTTTGAGTACCGTCAAATGTAATAACACCATCCCCAACAGGTGTTAACCCGTTTAAATTAGCTGGTGTAGATCCAGTTTGTACAGTCTCCCAATTAGTAGTATTAATAGCTACAGACTGATCAGCGTCTATACTAACAGTCCCAGACTGATCAACTATAATTCCTTGTTCAAAGCTTGTTGATTGAGAATTACTAATATCATCAAGCACACCATTACCACACTTAAAGTATCTTAAAAGACTAGAACTATTATCGTAATCACCTCTATCTATAGTTGGGTTTACGGGCGAACCATTATTATATAAAGCTGTAACAGCTTGTGAATCCAAGGTAACATCCCACAAAGCAACCTCAGTTATTTTACCAGCAAATTGAGAGCTGTTTTGACCTACTCTTGCTAATCTAAAGTTAGTCCAATCTGCTAAAGTATGAGTTGAATGGTCTAAATCAGTTTCCGCAACTCCGTTTATGTATATATCAAAGTAACTATTACTAGCATTCCAAGAGATAACTAAGTGGTACCACTCTCCAGCGGTAAAATTTCTAGTAGTTCCAGTCCTTGAAGCACCATCTGGCATAACGCATAAAACCTCTCCTGTCAAATTACCAGTAGAAGAACCTAATGATATGCCAAAATAGTCTGTACTCTCTGCAAGCGTACCTCTAAACCCACAAAGCCTTTTAACACTACTACTACTATTAAAACTCGTATCTGGATTAAACCACATCGACATAGATTTAACCGCACCGCAGTCACGAAACTCTACGTAATCGTTACTGCCATCAAAATCAATACTATACTTAGACTCTGGAACTCCAGATGTTAATGAACCACCTAACCCTAGCATATTAGTAACCTAAATAAGCTATTACTTTACCAGAAGTTAAATCTATTGTAGTCCATCTACCATAAACTGTTATACCTTTTGGAAAAACAATACCATCAGTAACTATACCACCGTTAATATCAATACCACTACTGGATGTTGCTTGTGAACCAAAGTACTTTTTTTGGTCTTCAGCAATTAGCCCTGCATCAGCAAAAACTGTATCTTCGAGAAATGTTATTGCTACAAAAACAGCGTTTTCATTACCTGCGACATCGTTTGAAGTTACAATATCTTCAGCTGGAACCGTAAGTATACTACCCATTTGTCCAAAGCTATAAGCGACTTCTGTTGAATTTATTCCCATAATATTTATTTATTAATTGTCTATATTATAATATTACACACTACACAAACAGTTTACTGGTGTGCGTAACATTTCTTGTTTGTTCTTTCTGTTCTATTCTTACACCTTTTACCTGATCCAGTTGTGCCAGTACATCTATATTCTTTAACCCCATCACCGTCTCTATCACTAGCTTCACCTTCTTTATATGTTTTATGATAACCACATAAAACTTTTTTTTCTTTAGTCTCTATTTTTATACTACATCTTTTACCATTTGATTTAATACCAGAACATCTTACCTCTTTGATACCTTGAGCTTCCTTCTCTTTCTTTTCTTTTTCGTTTTCTTCTTCTTTTAACCTCTTCTTTTCTTCTTTCTTAGCTTCATTCTCTTTCTTTTTCTTTTCAGCTCTCTCTTCTTTAACCTCTGCTTTTGCTTCTTCTAACTCTTCATTTTTAATACTTAAACCCCACTTATCCCAACCTAAGAACAAAGCTACACGTTTCCACATTTCGTGATTACCATTTATAGCTTCGTCTAAATTTTGAGCTTTCCTAACACCTCTATCTAGTGGGACGTTAGTTACGGCTTCAACAGCACTACTAATAACATTTAGTATAGGGTTATTTATATTCCATCCTATTTTTTCTGGTACACCCAAATTATACTCATAGCTATAGATAGCTGACATAATCTTTCTAATTTTACTACCAATAGGTGGAGATAACTGCATAGCCTCGATGCCTACTTTAGATAACTCTCTTTTACCGTAAGGCTTTTTTCTCTCGTCAGCGTATTTCATAATCACGTTCTTAAGAGTAGAAGCCATAGCACCATAAACACCCGTACCTCTTAGTAAGGTATCTAAAGCTCCATTAGCTACACGAGTTGTCTTAGTTTTAGTCTTCTCTTCATCTTCATCTCCACCGAACATTAAGAAAGCTAAGCCAGTTTGCAAACTACCGAATATAATATTTTGCGCTGCACCGTAGTATAGTATTCTTGAAACGTTTTGCTTCCAGTCACCTCTACCGTTAACTAAATCTGATATTGCTTTCTTAGTTAATCTAGTATACTGCATTGGAGTATTTTGCCATGCTAACACTAATCTACCTAATGCACCAGCCTGTTGTTGAGATATGAGATCAGGCCTAGAAGATTGTTGTGTTTCCTCTGCTATCTCTTGAAAGTCATCAAAAGCTTTAGTTTCAGCTTCCTTTTGACTCAATCCCTCTTTAATATACTTGTTTGTTCTATTTCTATAAAACGTAGAACCACCAGCTGCTATAGCAAAACTATCCGCAATCTGTGTAGGTGTAAAACCAATTTGAAGTAAATACCTAATAGCTGCTTTAGCTTTTTCTTTACCACTAGCCTTGGAAACAGCGTTACTAAGTTCAGCTAAGTTAACATCAATAGCCATACCAGCTCTACGTTGCTTTAACATATCTGAGTTGAACAGAGTTAGAAAGTCTTTCCAATATTGAGGTTGGTTAGCAAAAGCCTTACCAGCTTGAAATATATTATTATCTCCCCAGTTTATAAAGTTAACCATGGATAAAGTTTGTAGTACTGCTGACCTAGTATTGAAGAACATAACAGCACCTACAGATCCATTTATCCAGTCCATAAAACTATTAACAACTTTATCTTTTTTACCAGTAGTCCTGTTACTACCAGTCTCCATACGCTCTAGCATGTTCTCTAGAGCATCTCTAAAGTCTGTACCGTAAACGGCTTCTATTTTATTCATATTCTCAGGAGAGAATATAATATCTCTATTAGCTTTCCACTCAGATAATAACTCAGCTCTATTCACCTCGCTAGTCTGTTCATGTAGATCAGAGGCTATACTACCAACAACCCAATTTTCACCAGGCTTAACATAACCGTTTTTAGATCTAGATATTTTACCTAAAGCGTCTGCAAAAGATTTTAGTTTACCATCTCCATTGATGTGATCAGATAAAAATGAAACCTCTTGCTCTGAGATACCTGGTATTTCTATTCCATTATTACTCCAGAGATACACCCTCATAGCGTCACCAACACTGTAGTCAGAGTTAGGTATTTTTTTATTTAAACGCTTAGCTACTTCAGGCATCTTCTTTCTAAGTTCCTTATACTCTTCAGATGTTCTTTGCTTAGTGGAATTTATATCACGAATTCCTTTAGCAAATGGATCTAACAAATGCTCTTTAAAGAAAGCCATGTCAGCGTCTCCTTGTTTGCCTTTACCTAAAAAGTTGTATAGTAAACCTTTAAAATCCTCAGCAGATGGTGGAACAAAAAATCTAAATCCTCCAGCTTTCTTACCTCTTAATCTAGCTTGAGCATCAGAAAATATCTTCTCTTTAGGTACGCCAGTATTTCTATCTAACATTTCGTTAAACGTATCACTACCACTTTCACTAAAATTAATCTTAGCTTGTACAACCTTAGATTTAATATCTAATTGATCTAGTACATCTTTAACAGCTTTAACGTTAGACATTGCATCATCAACAAAGTACATGTCGTTATATCCTTCAGCATACTTTTGTAACATCCAATCTGCTTTAGCAGATCCTTCGCTCTTACCTAGACCTGTTATATTTCTCAAGGGTATATTTATACCTTTAGACTTTAACCATCTATGGATAGGCACAGCCGAAGCTTGCTGTCTAGCTGTTAATATAAATACGTTGTTAGGTCCATACTTCTCTATTTGATTCTTCATCTTTTGAAGTAATGGTCCTTCCTTTCCACCACGCACATTAGCAAAATCAGAGAAATCAAACTTATACCCTGCTGCGGCTAATTCAGGTCCTTGAACCGGCCATTGCTCAGAGCTTATTTTAACTTCGTGTCCAGTATCTGGATCGGTAGCAATCACAAAATTATCACCACCTATAATAAGAGTTTCGTCAAAGTCAAACGTAGACATACCTCTAGTTTTACCGTTCATGCTAGCGCTTATCTTATCTTTAGCTACCTTGTAATTCTTTAAAGCTTTAATATCATCTTTACTAGACTTGAAATCTAATTTTCTTGAAGCTTCTATATGATCTGAAGCTACTTTTCTAGTTATCTTACCTGTTAATATATCTGATATTAAATCATTTTGAATCTCAACTAAAGCTTCAACTTGCTTAGGGTTTAACTTAGACATATCAACTCCAACCCCAAAATACTCCGTTATAGTCTTACCTAAACCAGGTACGATATACTCATTTAAGTTAACCCCAGCTCTAGCATATCTAATCATAGCAGCCATACCAAGATCTAACCAATCCAAGTTACCATTAAGAATATTTGGTACAACTTCGCTCCAATATTCATCAGGCATATTAGCCTCCAAGCTTTGCCTTATAATATTACCATCCTTATCTTTAATGGCTTTAAGCATATCATCATGTTCATGAGTAAGAGAAAGTTGAACAAAAGAAGCTCTAGCCACTTTGCCGACATCCGATATTGACTCACCGTTTATCGCAGCGCCTAAGAACATTGTACCAATATTATTTTGAGGTGTACTATGTTCTTCTCTTAACTTAACATTGTAGTGTAGTTTACCATCTTTATAGTAGAATCCAATTACTGGAGCTGACGTTCTAAATATAGAGCTTTGATTACTACTAGCGTCAGTAACCCACCTAGCAAAAAACCAAGCGTCGTTAGGATTTTTCTTTAAATGCTTTTTAATATCTTCGAACATTTTTTCTAGAAAATCTAACTTTTGTTTATCTAGTTCTAAAAATTCTTTCGCAGTAAGTTTTTTACTTTCGCCTTTCTTTTTTAAATTACCAACAATATAATAGATCTCACCATTCTCTTCCACTACCCTCTTAGGGTTTAAGAGTTCTTTTTCATGATACATAAACCTAGTAAGAAATGGAGGTAATGCTTCCAACTCTTCTTTAGGTATTTTAGATAGCTCATCAAACTTACTGTTAACACCAAAAAAGCTTTTACCCCAACCGTTAGACATACCTATTTTAAATAAGGTAGAATATACTGGATCCATTTTGTGTAGAGCTTGAGTTATTCTAGTAACTTCTTCCCCTATAGTTTTATCTGATCTAGCTTCTTTACCAGCCTCTCTTGCTACTATATAGTTGTAGTCAACGTGTTTTACTTCTTTACCATCAGATCTTTTTATGATTGCCTTAGCCGCTCTATCAGCTAAGTAATTTGGTAAACCTGCTATTTTAAGTAGCTTACTTGTACTTACAACAGCGTTCTGATTCATTACAGCAGCTTTAACTTGCTCTTCCGAGAAGTTCTCACTAAACGCTAACTTACTTTGAGCTGCCGTTATATTTGCTATTTGTTCACCTATAGCTTTCTTACCTTCAACGTCAGCTTTACTTCTTGCTTCTTCTAAGTTTCTTTGAGCAGCCGATAAAACTGTTTGATCAGCCTGGTAGTTGGCTATACCTTTTAGTAATTGCCCTATACCTCTATCGTATTTATTTAATTGACCAGTAGGTGTTATACCAAAATCTCTTTGTACCTCAGCGACAACCTCGTTACTCACGTTTCCTCTAAACTTAGGTTTCAATCTCCATAAAGGTGTTTGAGAAGTTAAACCTTTTGATCTAGCTCTTGTACCTTTCTCTGTAAGTACGGGTTCAAAAAAGTATTTTAATGGAACACCTTTAAGACCTATAGATCTACCAGTAACACCCCTAGCTACATCAATACTTTCTCCGATCTTATTAACATAAGCTTGCTCACTTGTTACGTTACTATTTTTAAGTATTCTCAAAAGCTTTCTTACGTTATCTTTACTAGTGTAAAACTTTTGTATATTACCAGCTTCGGAAGGCTCTGGTATACCGTCAACTATCTTCTTAGCATACGTTAAGTTTTTCTTAGGATCTGTTATTTTACTAGCAGGAACTCCAAATATCATTTCCGCGGCTTTACCACTATACTTACTAGTCACACCTTTGAAGTCAATGTCCTCTCCTTCCTTGATGTCAACCATCTTCTTTATATCTTCAGCTTTACTCTCTACTCCACTTACTTTAAGAACATTAGTTCTAACCGGGGCTTTATCACCTTTAGCTGGTGCCTGATCAGTAGGTGTTGGTGTATCTGCAATTTGTTTAGCTTGCTCGGTGTCTGTAGAAACTTTTCTTTTAAGCTCTTCAGATTCTTCAAATAGCTTTTTCTTAGCTACTAGTTTAGCGAATCTAGTATTAGCAAATATAAACTCTCCAAAACCTTCTATACCAACTGGTGATCCATCTTTTCTTTTATTCTCAGGTTTGAAATTTATTAACCTCATCATAGCTTCATCAAGCATCTTATCGCCCTCTTCTTTGCTAGTCTGTCTAGATCGAATATAATTATTTATAACTCCACCTGGTTGCATTAACTCTGAGTACAGTTTAGGAAACTCTCTTTGGTCTTGAGTAAAGTCTTGGTAGTCTTGATTTGTTTTTATATTCTTCGGTAAAAGTTTATTTATAGCTTCCAACGGAGATTCTTTAGGTGTTTTCTTTGTCGCACTCTCCGAGAATACCATCCTTGCATCAACAGCTTCTTGGACAGATAAATCTTGCCAATCAGGAATTACTTTTCTAATTCCTTTATTTAAAGCCTTTACGTCTGTCTTTAATCTTTTCTGTTCCGACTCAGCTAGATCTTGTATCTGTCCACTAACCTTAACACCTTTCTTCATGGTAGCTTTCATACCTTTACTAAGCTTACCACTTTCAAATTCTTTATTGTAATCTTTTATAAAGTTGAATACATCTCTACCATTACCAAAATTAACGCGTACTCCAAAGCTAGACATGGTTCTTCTTATTATATCGCCAAGCTTAGTTAAAGCTGTTTCGTTATGTTGATAAGTACCATTAGCCATAGCATCAGAAAGAATGTTTAGAGTTTCTTCCATTGACACAACATCACCTCTTTTCTGGTAACCAATAAGTCTATTTCTAAATCCAGTATCACGTATTTGTCTAGGGTCTATATTAAACACATGGCTTTGTAGAGCTTTACCAAAAGCTAGTTTTAATTCTGGGTGATGGTGTAAAGTTTCCGACAAGAAGTAATGAAGAAACTCGTGACTTCCAACATCTACATTTCCAGACTCACCTAATGAAGCTTCTCTATTTATGAATATCTTTTTCTTTCCAGTGTTCTCATCTACATAAAAACCACCATGCTTATTTTGACCGCTTTTAACTGCTTCTGATATATCAACTACTTCACCTTTATTGTTAACCCATTGATCACCTTGCTTTGTTAAACCATTAGATTCAGCTACAGCTTGCTCTAACATTGCGTTAACTTCATCTTGACTATTAGCTTCAGTAACTACTTCGTCATACTTATCTTCACCTAATATTTTTCTAAGATTATTTAACTTCTTTTCGTAAATATCAGTTTTAAATTGTTTAACTTTTGCCTTTACTGGTTCTAGTATAGATTCTCTTCTACGGTTTAATTTCTTTATATTCTCATTTATAGCATGTACTTCTTTATGATCTGTGTTGTCTCTTTGGTTAACATCTCCTTTATCAGCTTCTAACTTTTTTATTTCACCATCAATAGATTCAAGTTCATTACGATCTTCTTGAGATAGCTCGTTCATAAACTCTACTTCAGCGGCTGCAATATGTCCAGCATTAACTCCACTACCACCTGTTTTTATAATATCATTAGATAACCCAGCCTCTTCAAGTACTTTAGACACGTTGTCATAAGCTTGAAAATCATTGGTAATTTCTATGTCAGTATTTTCGTTTAACGTGCCGTTTTTCTTCATCTTTTTAAGATGGGCTATAGCGGCTTTTTCATTTTCGAACCTTTGAAGGTCTATATAATAACCTGGCGCTTTGTTTCCAGCGGCTTTATTATACAACATAGTACCACCACCAAAAGCAAGCCCACCCGCAGAGATAGATATACCCATCTCTTTAATGCTCGGCCAATCTAATCCCTCAGTCAGATCATGACCGTTTATCAGGTTGGATAATGGTATGTTCATAAATTCTTCAGACATTTCCCCAAGTACGCCGTTCCAACCCGAACGGGTTTGGATGAAATGTTTTATCGCCTCAGTTTTATGAAGCCCATTCTTTCTTAAGTATCTACCTAAAGAAGCTCTTTTTAACCACTCAGGACTTTGAGTTACACCTAGCTTTTTTAAACCTGCTTTACCCAAACCAGGTACTAACCAACCCATTCTTTCCGTAGCGTACTCAGACCATGCAGTACCAAAAGATTTAGCAAACGCTTTAGGAAAGCTGTCACCCTCACCTTTTACTGCGATGTCAAGATCTAGTTTACTTATTAAATCATCAGCATTATTGGTGTAAGCCCAAGCCATTTCTGGTGTCATATTATCTATAGCACCAGCCAAATATCTTTGAGGATTAGCGGTTGTCTGAGCTACAGTTGCTAATATACCTCCAATAGCATCACCAACGTTATCAACAACTTTATATGCATTATTTTTTGGGGCAAATAACATTTTACCAGTGCCTTTTTTAAACCGTAAGGATTTCGCCACTTGAGTTCCAGCAACTTTATCTATACTCTTAGTTAAAGCTTTTTTAACACCTTGTTGAACAACCTGTTTGGTTGTATTAAAAGCTCCACTAGTTATAACCATTTCAGCCATAAATGGCGCAGACTCAGCAAACATAGCACCAGCGTTGTAAGCTGTAGATAATTTTCTAACTTGAGCGTCGGATTGATTTTTAAGCAAATACATTTGTAAAGCAGAATCCTCCATAGGAGTTGTTTCTCCAGCGGCGGCTTTATCAGCTAACGCTTTTATTTCTAGCGAATTACCAAGATCTATTAAACCTCCAGCAAACGGTATGTATTTGTGTCCCTCTAAAGAACCCATACCTCTAAAGAAGTTGACTGCCCCAGCTGGGTGAGCACTCTCTGGATTGTCTAATATTTGTCTAGAGTATCTCATAGCCTGCTCTAAACCTGGATTATCTTTAAACAGTTGTTGTTCAGGTGTTATAACAATTTCAGGCTCATCTCTTAATCGCTTGTCAACATATCTAATCTCCTTATACTTCTTTATTTCCTTATCGTAAAGCTCTTGAGCGTTGTTCAGCGTAGCTGTGGCTATGTCTTTCATTACAAACTGAGTCAACTCAGTCTTAGGCTCACCAGTTTTCTCATCAATAACTACTTTACCTGAAGCATCCACAATTGGTTGACTTTCCAACTTGTCATAATAATGTGCGTAGAACTCGTTTTTTATTTCTTCTATATCTTCAGGTGTACCACCTTGAACTTTTTCTAAATTAGATAAGTACTTTTGAAGCATGTATTTCTTTTCAGAGCTATTAGCTACGTCAAATCCTGCTTTATCTAAGTCTCTGCTAATACGTTCAAAATCTTCTTCTGAAAAATGTTTAGATTCTGGTTTGTAATTGTTTTTGTAATTTTCGTAAATATTATTTTGAGCTTCCTCAAACTCACTTTGCCAAGACTCGTCTAACGCTACAATCTGTTCATTATTATTTAGAGCAGAGTTAAGATCTTTTTTCATTGCATCGCCATAAGTCTCATTTACTAAACGGCTATATTCATCTTGAAGCTTTGGTTGCTCCCCATCCCACCATGCTTTTAAATCTCTTTGGTAATCACTATTTATTTTATCAATCTCTTTTTGAGTTTTAGCTTTCTTTGCCAACTTTTCATAACTAGCTAAGGTAGATTTTTGATAAACGTCAAACCTTTTATTATAAGTATCTACTAACCCTGTTTCAATCTCTTTTAATTGTCCAGAATATTTTTGCTGTATTTGATCTTGTATAACTGGTAGTATTTCATTTGCTACAGCTTGACGCTCTTTATTGTACTGAGTGTTTAATTTAGCATTTTCAGCTGCTGAATGTTTAGTAAGCCCATCTACGTACTGCTGTTGTTCCCACTCTAAATGAGATTGGTAATCATAATCAAAACTAGAATCTAGCTTGTTAGTTCTCATTTCTGATTGAACTTTATCACTAACCTCTTGCTCTTTATTATATATATCCCACTTTCCACCTTGCTGATTTATTATTTCAGAATCTGAAAGTTCTGAGTAGTCACCAGCTTTTGTAGATCTTATTTCGTTAGCTTCGCTGTGTATCTGATTAAGTAAAAACAACTCTTCAAATGTTTTAATTTGATCATCAGTAGCTTCATTACCATTAATATCCAAATATGAAGCAGATCCACCTAAGCTATTATCTGTCTTTGTTATACCATTAATAGTGGTATTAGTAACCTCCATGTCATAAGCGGCTCCATGTCCGCCACCAACACTTTGTTTTTTAGTTGTAACCTGGGGTGTTATCCTATTATAAAAATCTTCAGAGTTTTCATCTTCATTTTTATAAGTTGTCATGAGTCTAGTCGACTCATCCATTTCTTTTGTAGTAGGTTTAACTACCTCAGTTAGATTTTGTGAATCCAAAGAAGTATCTACCGATGCTGATCCCGTATTTTCTTGTTGATTGTTTTGAGGTTGAACCACCTCTTGATTTGATGCTGGAGTTGTTGACGTTGCACTCGCATCTACCGTTGCATCGCCGCTTTGATTTCCCGTTTCAGGAGTGTCTGCGCTTGTTAATATGGCATTTACACCTTCATTTTCTAACCACTTTTTACCTTCTATTGAGTTAACATTTACATCAATTAACTCTTTTAATCCAGTTTCAGGATTAGTCCACTGGTATTCCTTTATAATGTCAAGCATGTTTACTGTTTCGTTAGTTACCCGTTATTTTTATTTGTTTACCCTATTCTTCTTTTTTGTACTACTGGTTGAGGTTTGTTTTGCTCTGATACTCTTTGCAGAGCAGCGTTGTATTTATTAACATGCCGTTGATGTTGTGAATCCCAACCTTGTCTAATAAACTGAGTGTAGTAATCTGTTATCAATTCATTTCTTTCTCTTTCTAAATCTGGATTTTTTATAAAGTTGTCTATTATAGACATTTGATCAGCCTCACTTAACCCATCATTTACTGTGATCTTCCCATCACCATCAGCGTCTAAAACTTCTATTTGTTCCTCTGTAAGACCTAGAGAGCTGTAGTCAATATTAGATAAATAACCAGATGTTATTAAATCTTCTCTAAGCGAAGAATCTTTTACCAGTGGATCGTAAATAAGAGATATTTGATTACCTGCTTTAACTACATTGCTAACAGCCATTCTGATCATAGTGTCATCAAAAGAACTTTCGTGCGATCCGTTTCTAGCTAAATCACTCGCCATATTTCTTAATTCATTTATTTTTTTAGCACTACCAGTGTCAACTAAAAACTTTTTAGACAACTCGCTAGCTTCTTTTGAAGACATAGTAGAACCGTCTGGATTACTAAAACCAATATCAAAACCTAAGTATTCACCGTTCTCATCAACTCTACTAGCAAATCCCATTGCCGCGTTACTATTGTGACTTCCAAGGATCAATCTGGCTTCGTCATCATCCTGTAGACCTATAGAATACCCATTTGCTTTTAACGTTTTATTTGGCGTATTTTGGTTAGCCCATAAATTAGCATTAGTCTTTCGATGAGTTTTATAATTATTTACTTGATTGCTAAGTTTAGTGACATTATTTAATGATTCTGACTGTTGACCCTTATCGCCATCTAAAAATAACGGTTGAAAGCTAGGGTCTGTTTCTAAAACAGATCTTACTAAAGCAGAATCGTTGTTAGATAACTCACCTTGAGGTTGTAATATTTCATCAGCACCTTCATTAATGCTTTGATCTACGGAATACTCCATTATTTAATTCTTTTAAATTCTACATCTAACTTAGAGTAATCAACAAAATCATAACCACCAACATAGGCTTTGATGACAGCTTCCTTAGGTATATCATCAGACATTACTCCTTGGAATAATCCATCACCCCAATTTTTATCTTTATATTCGAATGTGTATATATTTATTCCGTTAGGTGATTTACCTACAATGCTTATGTTCTCTTTCATTCTTCTGTCACTTCCTCCACCAGTTACAAAGGCACCAGCGATTTGAGCAGCGGATTCTAAAAACCCTGTTGTTCCTCCTACACCCGCGGCAGCCTGTGATCCTGCTATGCCTGCAGCATTTTGCATGACTGCGTTTGCTTGGTTAAATTCCATTCCTTGTTGCCATTGATTACCTTGCGCTTGCATGTTTTGTATATCCATACCAGCTCCAGCCTCAGCCATTAAAGCTTGACCGCCAAAACCTGCTTGAGCCATATCTAAACCAGTCGCTCCTTGTGCTTGTGCCATTTGTAGTTGATTTCCCTGTTGCGCTCCAGCCATTTGTAGAGAAGCTAAATCGCCTGCTTGAGCCATCTGCAACTGAGTACCACCCTGCGCTTGAGCCATCTGTAAAGCATTCGCTTGTTGGGCTTCAGACATTTGTAAATTACCAGCCATCTGTGCTTCAGACATTTGTAGTTGTCCAGCTTGTTGAGCGGATGCGGTATCTAACCTGCTTTGCTCACCTCTTTTTAATCCTTGTATTCTACCAGCTTCTTGTGCTTTTAATCTTTCATTAGCAGACTCTTGTTGACCTATACTAGCTGAAGCTTTTTGAGAGGCTAACTGACCTGACTCAGCCATCTGTTGAGCTAAAGCTGCAACACCACTACCACCAGCGGACTGCTTCATGTTAGCCATTATGTTTGCTCTTTGCTGCTGACCTTGCTGCGCTTCAAACTCTGCCTGCTTAGTGTCTACCGTTAAGTCTTCCATGGTATTTTCCATACCTTCATATTGATTTGGTAGGTTAGACATTGTGTTAGTCAAACCAGACATAGTGTTGGTCAAACCAGACATTGTGTTAGTCAGACCAGAATACTGATTTGTTAACCCGCTGTACTGACTTTCTAGTCCAGACATCGTATTGGTTAAACCTTCATATTGATTAGTTAGACCAGCATAAGGATTAGACATACCAGAGTAGGTATTTTGCATATTAGCAAATGGATTACTAAAACTTATATTACTTAAATCTGAAGCGGCTTGATTAGCCTGATCATACATCTCCATACCAGGATCTGTTCCAAGAAGAAAATCTTTTACGTCACCTAAAAACCCCATATTGTTTTATTTAAAATTATTAATTCATTAATATAATCACAGTTGTAGCGTTTTATTTACTACTCTCAGCAACTTCAAGACTTACAGAATATAATTCAAACTCTTCATCAGAATCGTTTTCAAACTTAACCTCAGAGTAGTAACCTAAAGCTGATGATGAATTAACTACATTACTTTTACTAAACATTATAAAATCAGTGCTAGTATTTGGGTACACTGTGCCAGTAGCTACTTGCACCACTACTTTATATTTTTCTGATGTTGTATCGTAAGTAATTGATACTATACTACCCAGGTTATTAATAATTTCACTAGTCTTAAATTCACTAACAGAAGAGGTTGAAGCGAAATACGCTATATCACCTACTTGAGCTGATATGTTTATGTCGTTGTCGAAAAATAAATCTAAATTTGGCATATCTTTTATACTGTATGTTCGAATATTTTAGTTAAATCTACATTGAAAGTTTGAGATTGTCTACCGAACTTAATGTAAGTTATTCTACCAGTAAAAGTAGCATAATCATTGTCTGTGTTAGATAGACCGTTCCCAACATGAGCGGTTAGCTTTGTGAATTGAACCACTTCGTTATTACCTTTTACTAATGGCTCAAATAAAGTTTCTGTAAGTCCCGGCACTTTCAAGCTAAGTGTTTTACCTTTTAACTCGCCACCTGTAGTGCTGGAGCTGATAACAAATCTTGTACTGCTTGTTACACTAGTTACAGTGGCCCCAACTGGAATACCATCACCAATAACAATCATACCCACGGCAACATCAAATCTTCGTGGGTGATCTATGTTAGTGCTATTATTATAAGACGCTTGCTGTAATTCTATAAACTCGTCAAGAATATCTTCTTTCAAAGAGAAGGTACCAGTCTTCTTAACTCTTATATCAAACGAAACACTTTTTTCACTATCCGGTATAAAGGTTATATCTTTAACAAACCCAAAAGGCTTACCTACGTTTTTGGTCTTAAAACCAAATGTTGATATGTCGCTTATATTTTTACCTGACTCATAGATCCAATCTGAATCTTTAGTAGCTGTAAAGCCTATGCTAACATAAGGTAGTTGAAAAATGCGCTTGGTTAGTATTGCATTTGAGCTATTTGGGCTTAACAGCGTGTCACCTACTTTTTTAGCCGTGCTTCTTATAACAGTAGTTGTATTGTTTCCAATTTGTCCTGTGACAATCCCATCAAGCATGCTTACATCATTTTCATTTAGACTAAAATATCCAGGTGGATAAACCATATATACTTCGGTTCTATCGCAGCCTGGTAGTGAACCGTGATCCAATGTTTGGTGATATATGGAACCAAGAGGCAAAGTATCTAACTCACTATAACAAACTAAATCTGTTTTTAAATCTTCCGATGGAGTATCATCAACACCTATATCAGTATCAGATTCTTCTACATGGTTTGTTGGTCTTGGCCTTACTGACAACGCAAACTCTACCCAACCCTTATCTTTAGTAAAAGGTTCAATAGTTGGTATTTTTAATGTAACGCTTCCATCTTTTGGTATAGTATAAAGAGTTTTTTCATCTAAAAATTCATATTCTCCTCCATCAAGAATTTTATCAACCAATGATTCGCCACCCGCAGATCTTGGGTTTGACAGATCAGTATCTTCGTCATCGCCGGCACTATAAGCAACCTCATTTTTCTTTAGAAACGAAATTTCAAATTTAGCTCCCTTGTCGCCAACTACTTGTACTGTGGCATCAGCGTCGTGACTTATACCTCCAGGTCCAATAATTTCTTCTTCAGCAGACCCAAGAGTTGATCCAAGGCTGAGATTAACTTCTCTAATTTCTTTTGCAGAATTTACACTCAGTGTGTTTGCACTTGGTGCGGATACACTAGTAGATTTTCTTAATGATCTACCACCTTCTGAAAGTAAGTTTTCTGAAAAAAATGGTGCTCCAAGATCAATAGCAGTTTTCCAAGGTATGTAATCCCATTTTATATTACAACTCAACCCAACCATTTGCTCAGAACCGCTAAATGACCATGGGCCTGCATATTGGGTATAGGCGGCGTTGGATGAATTATTATCAGTCTCATAACCAAATGGATCAACCATACTCATATTTGCACCCTGTGTACCATCAACATTGAACCCTACGTCTACACCCGGGGATCCACCAAGATCTTCACTAGCTCCAACTGTGTGTGTATAATAAATATCAAAACTTACTTCTCTGTAGTAATTCTCAAGATAACTAAATGTTGAGTGCCACGCCTGTATAAAGGCCCACCCTTCAGAACCATCTAAAGTAAGACTATCTGGAGCTGACGCTGATTCAATAAGGCCTATTACACTTGGATAACCTTCCCCAGCATTAAGGGTGTCGTGAGTATGAGCCCACGGCCTAAGCACAAAATTATCAAGTGTAAATCTATTCACTACCGTACCACCGTACTGCACGCCAGGAGATATCATGTTTATAATCTGAGAACCACTAGTAGGTGTTGAGCTACTATCGTATGCTAAAGAGCCATTACCAAAGTTGGGGAAGAAAGCCCAAGGATGTAAATCCGCTCCTATATAGAGAGCTTTAGTCCAATAACTTAAAGAACGATACATTTTGTTAAGAATAAATGGTGTTGGGCTACCGTTGACAAAATCCAATATTTCATGATTAGCCAGGTACTCGTTTATATCTTGCTCTAAGTCTATGTACGTGTCATCATTATCCATAGCGGCAAGAACAGTACTACCTGTATCTAGTAAAGGTCCAGCCATCCCCGTTAAGTCATAACCAGGGTGCCCAAAAGGAGTGTATGTATAAGGCGATTCGTACAGAGGTAGCATTTCATCTTGGCTTGTTAAGAATTCTTTAAGAGTGTGCCAATAACCAAGATCAGGTAATATTGCTCTACTTTGACTAGGAAGGGTCTCACCAGGTGTGTAATCCTCTGCGCCAAGTAAGTAGTCATTATCGTCACTTGAATCCGTGTTACTAGGGTCAACTCTACCTGAAGGTACAAGTCCAGTGTATCCACCCGGACGCCACTCAAAATTACCTATACCAGCACCAGCATACGTCATAAAGTTTTCAACATCTGAGTTAACATTATACTTGCTATGCCACCCATTAGTTCTACCATTGTACTCTACTTGACCACTATACCAACCTTCATCTTCAGGAGCAAATGCACCAACACTAAGAGCCGTACCAGGGCCCATCATCGCCAGCTCGCCATTAGATTTATCTTTTACACTATAAATATCTTGTTGTAGCTTTAGCTTTATAGTACCTAACTTTACAGACACACCCTCCTGTACAGTAGCACCTACGTATATAACATCTTTTCTAGTACCATTAAATAAAGGATGGTCGGTGAAATGACTACCATTAACAGTACCTGAGCCTGCAGCATTGACTCCATACGCTTCTGAGTTAATAACCGCACTAGGGCGCGCTTCACCACCAGTGTGGAACTCTCTAGTGTCAAAAAAGAAAACATCATTTCCTGTTGCAATATCTGTGGCTGGAGTGAATGTAACGCTTTCAATATTTATATCGCTACCGTGAGGATTGCTAACCACACCACGATATTTTAAAGGTTTTCTCCTATGAAAAGCTTCATCCCATTGACTTTGATCAAACTCCTTGACATTTAGTGGAAAATTATCACCATCTATCCCGGAAGGTATTGTTCCAAATGTTCCAGCTTCAGAGTTGTATTGCTGAGCAAAACAGTCTGCAAAATCGTTAACTATAGCTAAGGTTGTAAACATAGTGCCTGCTAACTGAGCGCCAGGATCGTCCATGATGTCTATCATTACAACGTAGTTACCAGTACCAGTTGGTATTTTAAAAGTATCTTTCCACCTTACAATAATTCCTACTCTATTGCCTTCTGCCCCACCTTGTGTTGTATCATAAAACTCTATATCATCAATAACATTACTAGAAAGTGTACCATCAGACGTTATAGCTTCTACATTGCCCGAGTTCCATTTATAATTTGCCGCTGCTACAGTATAACCGTCGTTTGCTTTTATAAAAAAAGCGCCACCAAAACTTTCTATTGCACCATCACCAAAAGTGTCATTTTGCCCGTGAAAATATGTCGTACCAAACCCAGCTGCAACATCGTTGTAATCTCCAAAGTTTACTTTAATTAACACTCCAGTTTCAGCGCTTTGATACATACCCGTAAAATCATAATCAGGATTTTCGGTTGTAGAATCAGCCGCCACGGTTTCAGAAGAAAAAGTACTAAAGTCTGGGTTTGAAGCAGTTCCATCTACTTTGAAACTATCTACAATTTTAGCGTTTAAAATATTAGACATATATTTTTATTTTAAATTTCATCAATAAATATATTTGTTGGACCTGAGTATGAACAAGTACCATCATCAACATTTGCACCAGGATTATAATTTACAGCTGTTGGATCCATACAACCTTCAACAATAAGATCACAGCAACTATGGTCAGCTTCATCAAGGAATTGCACTTCACCACTATCATATTCTACACCCACAGCGTAATCACAAGGTTTATAAAAAGCAGGCCAATCAACATACTGGTTTGAAGCGCTACTAAAGTGTTGTACTATTTTACTACTAGTAAAGCTATCCCAAGAAAGATATGTTCCGTCCTCCTGTATACCTATGTAATTAGTAGAATTTTCTAACATACAACCTACGAATACGCAAGGATTGCCATAAAGATCACCATTTGCATTAACATTAACCGCGTTGTGTTGAGCGTCTGGGTTGTAGTTAGAAGCATCTGGATCTTTACATCCATAAATAACCTCTACACACGTACCATCATCAAAATTAGCAGACGCATTGTAATTAGAAGACCATGGGTTCGTACATCCATCAATTTGCTCTATACAGTCACCATTATCTTTAGTAACAAGAGGATTATCGTTTATAGCTGTTGTAAAAGTATACTGGCTAACACCATCTGCTCTAGTACCGGCAAGATTTAAAGCTACATTACAACCTAAGACATGTAGATCTGAGCATTTGCTAGTTACATCTTCACAGCTCGTTTGATCTATAGTTGCATTAGGGTTATAGTTTTGATACAAAGGATCCATACAATCATAGACATTATTATCAACGCAACTACCGTTATCAGTGGTAGCTAAAGGATTATAATTACTAGCACATGGACTCATACAACCTGGTATTGGACTTGACTCAATACTAGATGCTATACCGATACCTTGTATAGAAAAGTTAGAAGTTGGAAGACCACTTAAATCTAATTCATCTTCATTAACCGATGGTTTACCGACTATGTTTGTAAACCATTTACCTTCTTTGTTTTGAAAATCTATAACTTCTATTTCTTCAACATCGGTTTCCATAAGATCAACAAACCAACCGTTTTTATTTCCTAAGTTGTAATAGTTACCGTCACTAACCTCGTTATTTAAACCATCACTAGATATAAAGTTTCCATTAACATCTACAGCTATGTTAGTAACAAACTCTTTAACCCTAGCTTGAGTACCTTCGTAACTTATAGCTTTGAAACTTTTTATTATACTAGGTTGATCATTAAATATCATAGTCACACTAGCATTCTGCTTTTCATCGTAAAACTCCCCTGACGCTGGTCCATCACCATTGTTTATAACATGGTGTAAATATAAGTCACCGTCCTTGGACGTTAAGTAATCTGCGTTTATAGATAAACCGTTATCTGCTACAAAACTCTTAAAACTAGTCCAACCTTTATTTCTTTCGTTGAACGATACAGTCCAGTTATTTCTATAGTTTGATATATTGTAATTTCCTTTTACAGTATCAAAAGTACCAAGTATAGTAGTAGAGTTTAGCAAGTTGTCCCTAAACCAACTCTTCATGCCTAAGTCTGATATAACAGTTAATCCGTCTTGTGACAATCTCAACACTTTATTTCTGTGTTTATCAACAAAGTACATTCTATACCCATCAACAGCTAGTGACTCAGGATTGTTTGATATACCGTAATCTCCAACAAAAGCTTTGGTGTTACCAAGAACTGTATTAGTTGAAACTAAATTAGAACTACCGTCAGCGTTAAATAATGCATCTTTGTTAGCTAGTATTTGTAGCACTTTGTCTTCGCAGAAAGTAACTAAATTAGTATCTCTACTTTTTAATACTTGTATAGGACCATAAGAAGGGTTAACATCCTTAGTTATAGGCTCTGCCATATTAAATTGATTAAGCATGTTCACACCGCTTGTTGAATTATATATACCAGAATGTATCAATCCATTACTTCTAAACTCTTTACCATAAGAATCTAAAGTAGTTGAAACTTTAAAACCATTATTTATAAACGGTGCGTTGTAATCATCTTTTATTCTATTGGACTCTAATCCATTTCCAAAAGAATAGCAGTTAAACCAAGGTAACACAGTTGTAGTATCATACACCTTGTCATCCAGTCTATAATACCCTGTTATCCTTGTTATTTTAGCTTTAAATACTTGAGCGCTACTTGATTCTGAAGTAAGAAAGAAAGAGGAAAATGGAGTTAAATTACCGTTCTCATCCAGAGTGTTATTGTGAATAACTATAGACTCAGGTAAAACCCAATTTGAAAATAATGCTATTCCATTAAAACTTACAGAGTTTATATTGTTATCTTTACCGGTAATGAAATGACTATCACTAGGTAATCCCATTAATGATATAGCCGCTGGGCCTTCTAGTTTCCATATATAATTTACATTACTGTCTGGGTTAAAACCAAGATCAATATCACCTACAATACGTGATTGATCTACACCACCTAGAGTTGTTAGCGGTATTATAAGTTTTCTTTCTTCCTGAGGCCCTGCGGTTAAATGAAACTCTACATCCTCATAGACGGTAGATTTTTCATATCTACTTTTATTAGTATTAGAGTTGGATGATTTTCGTATAGGTTGCCAATAGTCAGTAATATACGCACAGTTTATTGTACCGTCAGGTCTTTCAAATTCTAACTTATCGCCTAAACGTAGTGGTATAGGAATCGCTTCAATTCCGCCATCTCCGATCCCAACCACATCTCTTGCTATACTACTAACGTTCATCCCATCAGCAGGCACTTTATTGTAAGAATGACCAGCATACATGTTTGCAGTGTTGCTTGGTGACTGTATAGCTTTAACTTTAGAAAACAAAGGTATATAGCTTTCTATAGTACTAGTATTTAAGTTTAATGGTATAGCATCTGAAGCCTCATAATATAAATCTAAACCTACATCTTCTTTAGGTTCGGTTTCAAATATAGCATTATCAATATTGTTAACAGTTGTAATGTATTGACTAGTGTCAGCTGCTGATACTAACTCTATTTTAAGACTACTACTACCATCATGCTTAACAGCACTTCTAGGATCCCAAACACTAGTATCAAGCCCTTGATAATCGTTATTGGTTTGCTTAAAGAATATAACAAAACTTTTTCTTTTACAAGCCCAACTAGATCCAACTGTACCTTCTTCTTGACAACCTTGACAGTAAGGACCAACGCCCTCTGGGGTACCGTTAAAAGTCCCAACACCTTTGTAACTAGATCTCGTGTTGTTATGAATAACTGCCCAAACTTCATATATTATAGGATCACCTTGCATACCAGGGTCTGCTTTAAATCTAAACCTTTGACCTATAGTTGTCATCTTCTGTTTAAATTCAGCATCAGGAGTACCATAACCAGTACCAACGTGACTAAACATTATGGTGTTTTTATTTTGCGGAATTATGCCAGCGGCTATATTTCCACTTGCTCCAAGATCAATTTGAAAGTTACTGTTTAAAACACCAGCAAAAGCAGTTAAAACAATCAACGTCCCAATTTCTTCTATGTTAGTATGGAATATACCTTGATTGTAAGCGTGTTCCCATTCAGCTGATGGGTCTTGGAAGTTTGGCTTTGTAAATCCAGCATGGTCAATAAACCATCTATTAGCAGTGTCAACCCCATATGTTGAACCTGTCCAGTAGTCTTCCCAGTAATCTCTAATTAACCCATACTGATACATATTCGTATTAGAACTAGTTATCAAGTCACAGCCGTAATGTGCTTGGGCATACATACCAGGCACGCCAGTTTCCGAGTTGTTTAAAGGTTCGGAAAACCCAGTATAACCCCAGCTATAATCCGTATAGTCATTAACACCATTGTTAGGTACTGGTGTTGCGATAGTAGAGTAGTCACCTCTGTATATAGCACCTTGATCAGCTGGGTTTTGTAAAAACCCGAAATTACCACCAGTGTATATATAACCAACATCAGCTATTAATTCCGCTGAATAAGTTATGTCACTACCTGACTGTATAGTTACCTGTTGTTCTAATGTACTATCTTTGTGTATTTTTACAAAAAACTTACCATCAAATTCTGGTTTGTTTTCAATTACAGAATCTTTTACTTCAACAAAATAATCAACACTTGCACCATCACCAAACCCATAATCCGTTTCCATATCAGCTCTTAGTCCCCAAGGTTCTGTTACTGACACAGAGTAAGATTGAGCGTTTATATTAGACACTCTTCTCCATTCCGAGTATAACACTTCTGATGGTGTAGCTCCAGCTGAGACTCCTTTTATTCTAGCCCATCCTACACCTTCAAACGACCTAGCACCACTCGCTATCGCACCAATTCCGCTACCAAGCCAGCTTTCACCAACGATTTGAGCGCTAAGTAATTCGCTTAAGTTTACATTAGCAGTCATATCTAAAGGTGTAACCCCTATGATTTTATCGACCTTTTTAATATAATCAGGGGCTTCGTTGCTTATAGATAACACCTTATACTTGGCATCGTCGTTTAGTACTGGTGTTTGTGAGTCATGAGCTTTCTTTAATATTAAATATGTATCCTCATCAACCTTGTTTCTGTCAGCAGAAGAAAAAGAAATCCATATAGTACCATCGTCATTATTGTACCAACGATCCATAACTAAATTATAATACTCGTTGGAAGTCTCTTTTATATAAAACTTGTAGTAATCCATCCAGGGCTCTGGCTCAGCATTACTATTACCACCGCCCCATTTTAACTTTGCTTTTATTTTATTTAATCTAGCGCACTTATCTTTCTTTACAGTAAAACTTTCGTGCACATAGTTTTCTGAACTAGAGTTAGGTTCTAAAGTTTCAGGATCAACTTCAAACTCTTCATTGTAAGAACCACCGACTCCAATTACAGGCGTTTCTCTACCGTACTTATCACCAAATACAACTCCTAGCTTATACTTTCTCATGGACTTTAAAGACTTGAACGGACTTAAAGAAAGGTCTTCATTGTCTATTCCCGGATGGTGAGTAGTGATTACTTGACTATCTACAACTATATCGTTTATAACATCATAACCTTGCTCGTAGTTAGCGTACACTAATCTATTTCCAGTAACTTCTTGAGCCTTAGCTGTTATAGGTACATTGTCCCAAGCTCTTAATATTTGAGAAGACTCAAGTGTTCTATGAATCATCTCAGTTGTTATATCAAGAACACCTTTAGCACCGCTACCATCAAATCCAGTAGACGTACCTAACATATTGTGCCACTCAAAGTCTTTACCTCTTTTTATAGTTTTTACAACGTATACATTTGGAGAGGTAGTATCTTTAAATAATATATCTATTTCTTTAACGTCGTCAGGTCTAGACACGTACTCATTTACAAAATCAACAACTCTAAGTTTTCTTAGGTTATTAGTCATACCAAGATTATAACCTTTAATAGGTGTATAATCGTATTTTGAAGGTAAAAAAGCCAACTCAGACCATGGCGCAAATGTTGAGCACTCGTTATCGTAATATTTATATCTATACGAAAATCTACCTATTTTATCGCTAAACATTGGGTCTGTTTGTATTAAGCTAACATGCCAACTAACATATTCACCAACTTGAGAGTATGTTATGTTGTTGTTAACACTGTGCACGTCTAACGTGTATACATTGTTGTTTACAGAAGTAACAGAAGCCCTAACTGAAGCATAAGCATTATTCATAGCTGTAAAAACTAGCTCGGAACCCTCTACAAAATTTTCTGAAATAGCGACACCTTGAGCTTCTGAACCAGGGTATACATTAACAAAGTCATGAGTACAATTAGCAGTAGTAGCCGTTCCGTCTATAGAAGTAGATGAATTACTCATTATTAATTTAACAGCGTTTCTTGGGGCTTTTTTTATTACCGTTATATGATCTCTAGTTATAGTATCAATAACGCCTAATCCTAAATAGTTGCCAGGATCTTCTATTTGTGATAACGTTTTTAATTGTTTAGGATTATCACTATAAGGGTCTCTTGCTAAGTTTTTAGAATGTGTTGAAAATCTAGGAATATTTTTTCCCAAACCATTAGTTAATCTATCTATATTAACTTTCTTAGGTTCCGAAAGCCCGTCAGTCCATAGCAACAAGTTGTCTACTATATTTATACCCGTTATCTGTTTGTTTTCTATTCTTGATTCAAAACCCTGAACATAAGCTGTTTCATTACTACTAAGAAACTCTTGAAATTGTAATACAGGTTCTGGGTGAGTAAAAATCCAGTGAGATATTTTATCATTAGTTATACTAGACGAGTCTTCTGCTGGTGTGTTAGGTATTACTCTATCAAAATATATTCTATTAGCATATTCATCTACTTCTATAACTACAAGCCCATTACCCATCTCTTGACTAGTAGGATAATCTAAAGCAAAGTTAAAGTCAAAGGTAGTAGATGTAACCGCATCAAACGCTTTAGCGACCATGCCAGGTCTAATATTGTCTTTAATATTTTCTTTATTCTCATCATTAAATGATATAAAATCAAAACCCTGACCTTCTTCTATTAAGAAAACGTTAGGAGTTTCGTATCTAAGTATATCAGTTAAAACTGGATGTATTTTTTTAGATACACTATCATATTTCACAATCATATCCTTAAAAACCTTTGGCTCTTCACCCATAGGTCTAAAGCCAAACTCTGGAGATGCTATAAAGAAATAACAAGAGTTAGTTTTATCATCAGATACAGATCCTACAACTTTACTAGTTACACCATTGTGGTTAACTGTGGCAGCTACAGGGTCACTCACTTCATTATAAGATGGCAACTTTTTATTACCACGTATAGATTGTACTACACCAACGTCACTACCATCTGACGTGGTTACCTCTATGTTCATAGCATCTCTATATTGACCTTGAGGAAGCAATCTTTCATCAAGATCTTTATTCATCTTTCCTGCTTGGAAAGTTTTTGTTAATCGAGCCATACTTATTACTTAATAGGTTTGCTTAATCCTTTCAACACTTGTGTGAACTCCTCCATCTTAATATTAGAAAGTCTAATCTTAGCTTTTCTAGTTTCTGCAAACTTCTCTCTCTTAAATCGTTGCACCACACCTTCTGGTATATTTGATCTACTTGAAACTAATCCGTACATTATATGTTTATACACAGCTTCTTCACAGAACTTATGCACTACCATTTCGTCATTGGTACCTAAACCATCACTAATATATTTCAATGTCACTCTTGTTCCCGAGAGGTCTGAACTAAAGTGAATAAAGCCAGTTGCTTTATCTATATAAAACGTCCCGTTCTGTTGTGCGTGCTGTGGATCTAAACCGTATCTTCTACCTCTATTGTCAACTCTGTTATGGTCCAAAGCGTCGTAATCTTGATTAGAATTAGAAGATGGTATAGAACCAAACTTATCACGAGTATCTGAAGTGTGGGGGTTGTTAGCGGTCTCACTAGTTGTAGGTCCTTGACCTACTGCTGATACTAAAATAGTACCACTATCAAAATCGTAAGAACCATCCGCACTTTGTTTTATAGGGAACGGATTAGACGTTTTACCTGTAGGATATATAGGTTTTTCTATACCATTAGAATCTACTCTAACAATTTTAGTATAGTTAACGTAATCTTGCGGTAAAGGCATAACTAATGTCGCGGGAACTTCTTGCTCATAAGCTTTGTGAGATCTTAGAACATCGTATGATAATTCTTGTATAGCTCTCATACCGTGAAACTGAACATCCATAATATTGGCTTTATTTATTATCTTACCATCACCAGTGTATATTAACATAAAGGAGTTTATTATATCGCTAAGTGATACAAACTGATAATTACCTTTGTTTTTTGTAAGCCCTTCGTAATATGATTTTTGTGTTGTACCGTCTAATAACCCCATAATTATTGAATTTTATCTTCCGTATTTGTGGATTCATTTCTAAGAGATAGATCAGCTAAAGCTTGATCTCTATATGATATTCCAGCTAACTCTAATATTTTATTTACTAACGTCCCTCTTTCTGATTTGTGTAAATCAAAATCTGTACTATCGCCTGAGCTGTAAGTTATAGTACCATCAGAGTGACTAGAGTTCCACGCAGGAGTTGATGGGAAAATAACAATATCAGCGTCAGGGTTGACAGTAGGCGTTGGATGAAAGATCACAGTACTAGTATCTTTTCTATAGTATATGTGATGCTTTGGAGATGACGAAGGGAAGAATGCTTTCGCACTAGCGAAGGCTTTCACTTTGTTAAAGTAATCTATATCAACTTCTTCATAGTAAACGCTATTACCCACGTCATAAACTTTTATAATCCAATACGGTGAACTACCCACAGCCCCAGTAGACTTATTGACGTCAGCGTCTTCAAGTATAAACGGGCTTAACCTTTCCCTTATAAGTTCAGCGTTTCTTTTGTCACCAACAAGCCAAGCTTGTTTAAAATCATGAACAGTGTTTTCAAATATATCCTCCTGAGCTCTCTTAGCTAATATATTAAACTCTGCTGGTGTTACATAAGGTCTTGGAGTATTCTTAGCTACAATAGAGTCTTTAGTCATTGCACTAGCCTTCTCAATGTTGTCGTTTTTGACAGCATTTATAACTTCCTTATATACTTCATTTACATCTATAGCCATAGTTAATTATTTTTATCAGCTTTATTCATTTGTTCGTTTGTTACTGCGGATTGTATTAGAGCTGGATCCGTCATAGAGATTCCAGCTAGTTCTAATATTTTATTAACAAGAGAACTTTCCTCTGAAGAATGTAATACAAAGTTTTTAGAAGCGTTAGAGTTATATAAAGCTTTATTATTAACAACTACATAACCCCACTTAGGATCATCAAAATCTGTTATTGGTCTTACAAAATCTACTAGTGGAGTAATGCCAGAACTAGCTAAAGGATAGAAGGCCAAAGTACCATCAGACTTTCTATAAAAAGAATTTTTAGAAACAAACTTTAAGTTACCTGAAAGTACTATATTATCTACGTTTAAAGGAAAAGCGTGGTCACTGAAGTAGTCTTTCAAGTAGTTAAACTCTTGCTTTGTTACTTCTTCAAACACGTGTTGACCATCTAAGTCGTGTACATTTTCAATCCAGTAAACAGAGTGACCAGCGGTTAACGTGATAGTACCCACAGCTGAAGAAACAGATACAGCATTGTCTTCTACTTTAAAATGATTCATCTTTTCTTTAAGCATGAAAAGACTGTTATGCTGACCTAAAAACTGTTCTGAATTTAAGTAAGCATCTTTGTAATCCTGAAAAGTACTTTCGAATATTTCGTTTTGAGCTTTCCTAGCAAACAGATTAAACTCTTGAGGTGCTATATAACCTCTCTGCTCTTTGTTTGCTATAACTAAAACTTGTTGATAAACGTTATCTATTGATACAGACATATTAATCTATTTTATAAGGGAACTGTTTGTTCAACCAGTTCTTCCTCTTATTACATCCACAATCTTTTTTACCTACAAAACTAGTAGCTAAGTGAGCTAAAGTTTTTATTCCGGTAAACTTAGTGAATTTTTCTATTGAGTCTCCTAATCCTTTTGATTTCATAGCATTCTATTTTACTTTAATATAGTTACATAGTAAAGCGAGGAGTTAGTATAGGGTAAAAAAAATAGCCACCCGAAAGGATGGCTATTAATATTAAGTTACTTAGTGATTAAGCAGCTGACTGTACGGTTACAACAACACCAGTTATGTCACTAGTTAAATATTCACCAGTTGCGGCATCACCTAAAACGATAACACCATCTTTATGTTTATGACCATTAAAAACGGCTATAATATCCTGCATAACTTTTACCTGTTGATTATCAGTAATAGTTAATACTACATTATCATTACCATCTGGATCAGAACCAATAGACTCTTCCATTGGTTTAAACATTAATGTTAATTCAGTTGAAGTTGTGCTCTCGTCTGTAAATCCTAAGAAATTACTAACAGGCCAACATGCAACATCATGTGACGTATCACCAACACTAGCAGCTGTTGCTTGTTCGTTTACTAAAACAAATCTTTCCATTTTTTTTTGTTTTTAAATATTAATAATTTCTAAATTACGATGCGTTTCTAACTTCTACTTCTATACCAGTAATAAGAGAAGAAGGCGAAATACCAGCGGCTTCATCATACACAACAATAGCACCATCAGAGTTCGGATGCGCATTGATTTGTCTAACTATAGCCTTAATAGCATCCATATGCTTATTATCGGTAATAGTAAATTTTACGTGATCCGCGGAAGCTGGGTTATCAGGCTCTGATAAACTTCTGAATAAAGCGTAAACTTCAGTTGAAGTACCATCTAAGTTTGTAAAACCTAAAAACCTAGACAATGGCCAACAAGCAGTGTCATGAGCAGCATCACCAACTGAAGCAGCGGTGCCTTGCTCGTTAAAGATTAAGTATCTTTCCATTTTTTAAATGTTTAATGATTAATAAATAATTGTTTATGAATTAAGGTCTAAAGTTTAAGGATTAGGGTTTGTGCTTATTTAGTATTATAAGAAACGGTTATGATAACCGCTTCTCTATATTAGTGTATACTTCCATACCTTCATCAGTTTTAAACCACTGTGCAAGCGCGGAGTATGGGTGTTCGTCAAACGGAACTGTCATAAGTTTTCTACCATTAGTACCCCAAGTGAAAGTTCTTTGATCTGATGATAACTTTATAATGTTTAGTTCAGTTGCTTTAATACCGAAGTTTCTCAACTGTACATTATCGTCATTAACCAACTCTAAGAACAGTTCAGGGTTTCTTTTAGCGTATAATAGTAAGTCTCGTCTAAGCTCCTTAGAACTCATGTCTGACACCTTAGATCCAACTTCTACACGCATAACAGCTTCAGCTAAATCTATATCTATATCTCTAGCAGCGTTAAGAGCTTCAATCTCCATCTCTAACCATTCAATTTCATTGACTGCGTTAGCAACTGGTTTTTCTTCGTAGAATAAGACACCTGTATCTGGGTGATATAAAGATAAAAGCTTTTGTAATACTACTTTTTGCTTTTCTACAATTAACATACCGTTTCTAAAAACAATATGCTCCATTCTTTGATCACCAACCATTTCATCAACAAAAGGTGTTCTTTGATTAGAAGTATACTTTAACTCTCTTTCGTAACCTTTCTCTTCGTCAAACCAGTGTATGTTTGCTGATCTAACAGATCTTGATAAAGGTTTTTTACTTCCTTTTAGTTTATAGATTCTATCTTTTAGTTCCCAACCGTCACTTAAAGTTTTATTTGTTTTTTCAACTCTAGTAGGTTTTTTAACTTCGACTTGCTGTTCTAATACTTCAACAGCTTCTTGCTCAACAACTACTTCAGTTGCTTTTGCTTTTGTTTGCTTTTTAGCCATAATATAATATAATAAAAATTAAAAAAATAAGACCGAGGCCGAAGCCTCGATCTAAGTATAAATACTACTTCATTAACATAAAGTTGTTAGCACCTTGAGTAACTAAACATCTTTCAGATAAGAAGTGTAATTGCATTGCATCTAAAGCAGATGTAGCAGCACCAACAGAACCAGTAACCCAAGTTTTCATTCTTCGGTCATCAGTTTGTGAAGCTCTATATCTCACGTGTAAGAACGGACGTTTAAGGTTTTTACCTAAACTTTGATCATAAACACTTGAAGTACCTGCAGGAATAATAACACCACGAATAGCTGCAGATCCAGCAACTCTGTTTATTTCACCACGAGTAGCCTTGTCGTTTAAATATCTAAAGTCAGATTTGTAGAAGTCGTAAGAACCTCTTCTGAAACCAGAAAAACCTAAGTTTAAAGCCATATCTTCGTCGTTGTCAAACACTCCGTAAGAAGTACCACCAGCTCCGTAAGAATTCATAGAAGCTAACATATCATCAATAGCTAGAGACGAAGCTCTATTTAAGAATAACATGTTTTCTTCAATAGCACCTTGCTTGTCAAACTCTGCTAGTATAGCATCAAACTCAGCTAAGTCAGTAGCAGCGTTAACACCAGAAATACCAGAAGTAACATTACCTCTAGATTCGATAGCAGCAAACAAGCCTTCAGAACCAGCAGAACCAGCACCACCATCAGCAGCACCACGGATTTGTCCGTCCGCAAAACCAACAATAGAATCAGCTGCTGTTTTCTCAGCTTCAAGCATAGACATTTCTAAATAGTCCGTGAATCTAGCGCGAGTATCACCTTCAGCTTTCAAATACCATAAGTAACCGTTTTGACCTTCTTCACCAGTAACTTCAACCCAACCAATTTGAGATGCATCAGATCCAGATACTTCGTAGTAATCTTTCATGATGATTGGCTTGTTACTGTAAGACTTAAAAGTCGGCTGTAAAGCGGTTCTTTTGTCTGCAGCAGCAGTACCAGTAATATCACTGTAAGATTGACCTTTACCATATTCAGAACCTACTACTAATAAAACAGATCCACTACCAGTTGTAGCATGACCAGTTAAATCAGCTTTATCGTAAGGCTCAACAGTTATAACTGCTGAAGCTGGAGTTTCAACTACTAAACATTTAGTAACTATACCAGCGGTAGCTATAAGCACTACGTCGTTAACACGAACACCGTGATTCGCTACAGCAAAACCATTTTCCCCATTAGCAGAACCATCAATATCAGTTACTACAGTAAAAGTTCCGTTAGTATCACCAGCAGTAGCTACTGTACCAACGTAAGATAAATGTAATCTACCTTGTTCAGACCATACAACTTGATCAGCTGTCATTGCCTCTTCAGCACCTACTTGAGCTAAGAAACCTGAAATAGTTCTCTGTCCGAAAACCTCAGCTTCTTTTTCCATTAGGTCTGGTAAATATTGTTGCTCCCAACCGGTTGAACCGCCTGCGAAGTCAATGTAGTTGCTAGCTAAAGTTTGCTGCTGAGCAGAAGGAACTTTATTTAACAACGCACCATTTGTAATTGCCATAATTTTTTAATTTAAAGATTAATTATTTTCTTTTTCTAATTTTGAATTTGAAATCATTAGAATCCTCACCTAGTACTCTAACTTTCATCCCACCAGTTTGCTCACTTCCGTGAGTTCCTCTAGGATTAACGTCAATATTCTTACCTTTAGCTACAGCATCTTTAATTGCGTCTGCTTTTCCTTGCTCATAAAAATGTTGAGCTATAGCGTCTGCATTCATTGCTGTAAATATAGATTTGTGATAACCTTTAGCGTTTTCAAAACCATCATCCTTTAGGTGCTCCCCAAGAAAATTATTTAAATCGCTTTGGCTTTGCTTGACGTTGTCTACATTCTTAACATTAAACCTGTATTTCTTATCTCCGACGTCATAATCAAAACCTTTGAATTCGTCGTTAAATAAGTTATTAGTTTTATGTAAAAAATCCTTGTTAACGGTAGCGTTACGACTCTTAGTCTTTTCAGACTCTTTATTGTAACGATTGAAAAAATCAACTGCCTTTTGTTGCTCGGGTGTGAGTTTACTTCCAGCTTTAATTTCTTCATAATATTTAGACTTTTGCCCGTCTAAGTAGGATCTTGCCTCGGCAACTTGCTCTTTTAAGGCAATTTTTTTTGATTTTATTGTACGCTCATCCTCCATGTCTTCATCAAAACCAAACTTATCTTCTAATAAAAAGCTTCTTTCTGATGGTGAAAGATGAGATTTAGTCTTACTATAATACTCGTCTAGTATCTCTGAATCATCTAACTTTGTTAAATCTCTATTTAAAGTTACGTAATCATTTACATCTCCACCAGTTTCATTCATAAATTGTATCAATTTTTGAATATTTTCAGGTAAAGGGGTTCCAGATGATATAGAATCTACAGCAGCTTGTTCTACTTGATTTTGTAAATCTTGTGCTTCCTTAGTGTTAGGCGTTGAATCAACTACCTCTTCTAATACTGGTGTTTCTGTTTCTTGTACTTCTCCTTGCGGTTGTACCTTTTCTTGTTCTTGTGAGGCGTCGATGGTTTCATCGCGTCCCACCATTCCTGCTGTGTTAGCTTCTGTTTCTGTAGTTTCATTGGTTGGAGGTTTATTCAAATCTACTTTGATAACGCTATCATCTCCAGCGCTTTCAAATTTTGATTCATCGATAGTGTTTTCGATGGTTTGCTCTACAGTTTCTTCAACTGCGTCTTTTTTTTCTTCTGCCATAATAAAATATTATATAATTAATTATTTAGGATCGAACCGCTCTAAACCGATTCCGCCTCCTACTACATCATTACCTGATGACTCAAACCTTTTAAGTGATTCACCCTGATTTTTTTGCGCCATCTCCTGCGCTTTATTAGCTGCTTGTTTATCTAGCCTACGGTCTTGACCAGCCTCTTTCATAGCGTCTCTACCCATTAAGACTTTATTTTCTATACCATTTAGCTGCATGTTTATATGCATCTCGTGATCCATTAACTCTTTCTTAACAGCAGCTTCTCTTTCTAAAAATTGCATTTTCAAATCATTCTTCTGCTGCTCTAGTTTCATATCTATTTGAGCTTTAGCTTGATTCTTTTGTATTTCAGCTTGCGCCGCCGCTTGCTGTGCTTGTTGGTTAGCTTGAGATTGAGCTTGAATATTTTGTTGTTGCATAGCTTGATCTCTTTCTAGCTTTCTCTGTCTTCTTATTTTTAACAGTTGATTAGCTAGCTTTACGTTACGAATTTCTCTAAGATCTATAGCATCGTCTAGATCTATTATTTTTTGAGATAAAGCTTGCTGTATATTGTTTTCAAGTATTTGTTTTTCCTCATCATCCGGCATTAACTCTATAAATATACCAAAATCATAAAGATGCAAATCACTCATTTCATCTAATGTTGCTACGTTATGAGCGCCAATAGATTGTATAAAAGCTTCTCTTGTTGGTGAGTACTCTATAATATCAGATATTCTTAACGATAAAGCTTCAGCTGATTCAGTAGCAAGCAACAACATAGATTGTAATATATGCCTAGTAGCGGTGTTAGAATTAGCGGCTGCTATTTTCTGTATACCAACTAAAGAATTTTTATCAGGAGTAGATGCGTCTCTAGACTCGTTTAGTCCGGTGACGTCTCGAATCATTTGCAAATAGTAATTATAAGTCTGTATTAAACTCTGTAGTTTCCCACCTGCAGCACCATTTTGTATTTGTTGAATAGGTATTTTACCAGGGTTTTGATCTCCTTCAGAAGTGAAAGATCTACCTATAACAGAACCAGTTTGAAAAAACATGTTTAAAGCTTCCTGTGGATTATAGTTAGTTCCGTTACCAAGATCAACTTCAGCTAAACCATCCGCATCTAAATAAACACCATCAGGTACCATGCGTGACAACACTTGCTGCAACTTCAAGTGGGTCAACTGTATCATATCAGCAAATCCAGTTATTCTACCAACAGTGGATTCTATTTTACCTTGATACATTCTAGGTGCTACTATACTATAGTTCATTTTAACTTTATCAAAGTTAGACTTAGTACGCATCATGTTTTTAGCCATCTCCCATTTAAGTAGCTTGTCAGTACCTAGTATTAACACACCTTCATACAAGCACTCCATCACTCTTTCAAGTTTCATAAAGTTTCCTTCCATATCAGCAGGAGGATTAAAAGTATCATCTTTCTCTATTACTCTTTCAGCACCAGTGCTTAATTCTTTTACTTTATAAGTGTTATTTTTATGAGTTTTATAATTAAAATAAAGTACGTTTACTTTGTTTCTATCTCTATTGCTATTGTTATTGTTGTAGCTTTTTATTGAGCTTCTAGGACCTTCTACTAAATCCTTAACGTCTTCTTCTGTAAGTTCAGGAAACTGCTTTACCAACTCATTTATTGGAACTTCTTTAACTTCACCAACGTAGTATATATCATCAAAGTAAGGCGACTCAGTATAAGAGTAAACTAAGTTAGCTGGGTCAACGTATTCAACTTTAGCCCCGTCACTCCAGTCAAACGTAGTCTTAACTGCTCCAATACCTATAGTTGTTAAGTCGTAAAGACATCTTCTTTTAGTTAAATCAAACTTACTACCTTCCATTAAAACATTTATAGCCTGCTCTTCAGCTAACTCAACAGCCTGCTTGTAATCTAGCTGCATGTGTAAAGCTAATTCTTCTTCAGTGTCAGGTAAATCTTCTGGATTGTTTTCATAAAGATCAATACCCATGGAAGACTGCACGGTGTCATTAAACCTTTTAGATCTCATATCTTTTAATATAGACTCCATGTACTCAGTTCTTTGGCTGATACCATAGCTGTCCTGTGAGTAAGCTTTAACGTCGTAAGCTCTTTGAGCCATACCATTCACAACAATATCTACAAACTTAGGTATTATAGGTACAGGTTTCCAATCTAAATTTAAGTAGCTTAAGTCACCGTTGATAGACAACTCATCTTTATACTTTTGTATAGGCTGTTCACCTCTAGCGTACAATCTAAGTTTGTGAAAGTTGTTTTTAGAGTTTAAATACTTACCATTTGAACTACTGAACCACTCGTGTTCTATAGCTCTACCAACCTTCAAACCATACTCGTATGTCATCTTCTCTAAGTCACTAACTGCTTGAGAAGGAAAATTCTTTATCGCAGACTCTGCCATAATTTATTTTTTTATTATTGTTGAATTAAAACCTACGTTTTTATATTTAGATATAGAAATGTTAAGTGGTTCTCTTTTGTATTCTGGATTTGGTCTATATAAATGCCTGTTACAAGCCATGATAGCTAAACCAGTACTAATGGAAGCATCATGCTTTGTTCTTTTAGTTATGTCAAATCTACTCCAATCGTTTAACGTCTCGTTAAAATACATAGTACCGTAAGTACCATCTTGAAGCAAACCTACATGATCGTTAATGTACATTTCTATTGCTGCTGCGTGAGCCTGTTTTATATCTTCACTAGAGTTTGGTATACCACCAACTTCTTTTTCAGCTACAGATAATTTATTCCATATCTTGTCAGGGCGGTTCATACTAAAACCTCTGTAACCTCTTCTTCGTAAATAATATAATAATCTAGGCTTGTTGTTTTCTGCTAGTATTGGCATACCATAAAATACGATAGCCATTAAAACATCTTCAAAAAATGTCTCTGCAGTTTGTGGTCGAGCTAGGTATTCTAAAAAGAAAGTGTTAGCAGGAGCATCCTCCATACTGAATTTAGTTAACCCGTGCAAAGCTCCTTTAGAACCTTTACCGTCTACCGTTCCAGATATATCATAACTATCACAACCAAACGCACCCATATGCTCGTTACCAGGATGCTTAATACCGTTCTTTATTATTACATTATTCTGCAACTTACTACCTGGTACCCAGCTAACTTTAAATCTACCGTTGGGATTAGGGCTAAAAACAACTTGACTATCTTTAACACCATTAACCCATTGAAAGTTTCCAGTAGTTAGCACGGAAGAGTTTCTGTTACCCTCATTATAATCGATCTGTTCGTAAATCTTGACAAGGTTGAATAATGAGTTTTTAGTCTCATCTCTGAAGGCATGTTCTTCTGTTCTAGGAAATTGCCTGTAAAATTCGTTTAACGCATCTTGATCACCTTTTAAACCATCGACCTCGTTCTCCCAATAATCAACAACACCAATGTCTATTAATGCACCATGAGGTCCTCGCCTGTCATTGCTTGGTGTATCAAATACTGGAAGTCCGAACTCATCAATAAATCCTTCATAGTTCCATTCCATTGGGATAAACAAAGAATATAAACCAGATTTTGTCTGACCATTTCTATTTCGTCTTGATACATCTGAATCATAAAATAATTTTTTAAAGTTATCACCACCTTTGTCTAACGCATTCGAAGTTGAACCCATCATGCATTTACCAACTATTCTACCACCTAACCTCAAGCAGGTTTTTGTAACTCTCCAGTTGTGTAGTATATTATCAGGTCTTTCCCATTTACCACTTTCATCGTGAACTAATAAAGAAAGCTTTTCCCCATCATAACTGTTGTCACCAGTGTTTTTCCAGTCAATAGTAGTATCAAGACCTTCCATATCATCCTGCTCTTCATGAAGACCCATTTTTCTACGAGTAAACTTTTTAGCTGGTACACGGTAAGCTAGCTCTGACTTCGGGCGATCCATACCATCTTGTATAGGCTTAAAGAAAAACGGATAGTTAATACTTATAGGTACTATCTTATCCGTAAACATTTTTTTAGCATCAGCTCCACTTTTCGATAACACTCCAAATCTACTATCACCTGCGAGAGTGGCTAAATTAACGGTTTCAGCTGAACTCATAAATGAGAAACCAGAACGTCTATTCTTTAAATAACACATCCCATAACATCTCTGATCAGCTTTACACGCTTCCCAAAATATAAAAAACAATCTATTGGCCTCTCTAAAATCTGGAGCACCAACATCAATCTTACTCCATTGTAGGTACATATAGTAACTACCAGGTATGTATGTTGGAATACCGTTGTTCATAAACCAAAACCCATTCTCTCTTCTATCAAACTCTTGATCTATATATCCATAGTGGGCTTGTTTGAATTCTTCAGGATAATCTACCCAGTCAAACCTAGTTTTAATTTTCTTGAAAACTTCCGGTGTACTAAACTTTCTCCACTTCTGCTCACTCTTCTTCTTAGAGCAACTGAATACATCTTTAGGTACTTTAGGTAAAGCTATCTTCAACCCTTGTATATCAAGTATTTCACCTACTTGCCCAGATTTAGATATAACTATTACATCACTTTCCTTATTGTAACCATACTTCCATTTCTTACCCTTATTAAGTCTATTAATAGTGGTTAGCTTTACTGGTTCAATTACTTTGTATAGTGACTGTTCGTACATTATTTACTTCTTCCTTCCGCAAACCCTTGAAATTTAGGTTTACTATCTTTAGGTTTATCTAGATCATTCAACACTCTTTCTTCTTCCTCTATTCGAGTTAAAATTTCAAAAGCATCAAATATAGCTAGCTTCTTAGTGGCTGCAGCGTTCTTTAATCTATCTGCTGATATATCATCATCAGAATCTACAATAGGTTCTTTAGCTACTTTAATTAACTCTTCTACTGCTCTCCGCCCAGCTTGGATTATATTCTTTTTCGTCTCCTTGGTATTCATATTCAATTGTAATAAAATTATTCATAACTCTGTATAATCTTTCCCCGTCTATAGTAAACTCAAATTCACTACTAGGTCTAAACCCAACTAATTGCGTAGGGAGAAACGTGCCGTCAGAATACTTAACTATACCAACCAAAGGTCTTTCTACTTCTATAGAAAATTTATCTTTATTTTTCAACGGCTTTACAAATGTGTAACCATTAATGCATTCCCAATCTAGCGTTTTATACATGTATATCTGATCAGGATTAGCTAAGTACTCGTTTTCGTTTAAAAATCCTTTGCTATTTTTTTCTACACCCTTAACGTTGTGCCATCTTCTAAATATGTTATGATGAACTATGACTTCTTGGCCTTCCTGTAAGTTATGTACATTATTAATAGGAGTAGAGATAATAATAGCTTTACGGTTAATATATCCATGATTGAATATTTCAGTATTTAATATTAAGCTTTTACCATCCTCTACTTCTACAGAATTATTATACCTATCCCCCGAGGGTTTTATTATATAGTCATATAACGGTTTCATCAGTAGTTTAAATTATATTCAACTGATATTGCCATGTTTTTATTGAAATCCTTCCAAGGAATAACAACATCCTTCTTCCTGATGTAAATAGAGTACTTAGTATCTTCCTCTAATATATCACATATCGTATGACCACCGTAAACGTCTTGACCAACAGAATAATGCATGGCATCGTTCTTATAGTCTTTACCTACAGTGATCTTTCTAATCACGTGATTCTCCATCTTTCTCTGGATAGTTGATAGTACCATCGTCTAAGTTTACGTCAAAAGTTCCATAACTTTCGTTTAAATCATTTTGAAGTTTTACTACTTGACCTTGTAACTGTGAATGTTGATGTAGCATTTCATGCTTTTGAGATTCTAACTGACCTATTCTAAATTGAGTTGAATTTATTCTATTTACTACATTCTGTAATTTACCCAACTCCTCTTCAGTTATTTTTTCTGCTTTAGGCTTTAAATCGATAATTTTCTCTTTTGTTGCTTCCATAATAAAATTTAATTTACTTTTTTGTTTTTTCTAGTGAACGTCCTCCGAAGTAGGCTCCTATCACTGTTATTAATACTAATTGTAATAAATCAGTCCACTTTTGTTCTACATCAAAAGCTATAACACCAGCGTCAATGAATATCATTAATACTGTTGATACAACTAAAAACATAAGCACTAGTGGTCTAACGTTCTTTGATAACCAAGAATCAGACTTCATGTCTGCTTCCCAACGATTAGTCACCTGCTTTTGCATCTCTAACTCATGGTTAGATATTAATTCTTTTATCTTATGCTGTGCAGCTAACTTTTCTTCTTTAGAAGTGGTGAGGTCGTCTAAGACTCCGCCAACGTCCTTAATAAGCTTGCCTGCTCCAGAGGATAACACTTTCTGCAGGAACCCCATTATTTCTTTTTCTTAATCTTATTTACAAGTCTTCTAGCGCCTTGTCTAAGTCTAGATCCTTCAGTTTTTCTAGCAGCTTTATTATGAGCCTTTTCCTCAGTGGTCTTGTTCTTCATGTTGTTAACTTTAGTAGAAGATTTTTTTACCATTTTAGCTGGAGACTTTTTCATCATTTTCAACGCTGACGGTTTTAACATCTTGCCGGGAGAAGCAAGTATAGCATCTTTTAATTCTTTCGGTAAACTACCTTGTTTACCTTTTAAAGCTTTTTTAGCAGGAGATTTTTTCATCATCTTTGCTGGAGACTTTTTTGCCATTTTGGCAGGAGTTTTTTTCATCATGATTGTTTGTTTTTAATATGCTTGTACATTGATTTCCCTAGAAGCTCACCAAACTTACTATCACTCTTATAGTGAGCGTGAGCAACCCTCCTGCTATAAGATATTTTTTTAGCTAATCTTTTAAAATCTTTTTTTTTACTAGGATATTGATCACCTAACACACCAGCTATTAAGAAAGCTTGAGCTGAGTGGCCAGACGGGTAAGACATAGTTTTCATAGAATCCATTTCTATATCTTGCATAGAGATATTCATTTTAACAGCCATATCCTTTGGTCTAGACCTATTGAAGTAATTTTTCAAATCTAATATTATAGGCGCGGATTTCTTTATTAATTCAGCAGCTATAGTCTCATCGTAGTCCTTTATTTTTTTCTTGCTAATTAAATCTTTGAACGCTTGCTCAATGTCATCATGCTTCTTAACGAAGTCTTTGTTTAAAGGTATTTTATTTAAAGCTTTAACCTCTAACATGCAATCATAAGAATTACTATTAGGTGGTTTAACTTTTTTAAGCTCCGAATAATCGTAATCTTTAAAGTAATCACTGGTTATAGCTTCATTCGCGTCTTGCTCCCAAGGAAACATTTCGCTACCCTCTTTATAAAACTTACCATTGTACTTTATGGCACCATCTTTTCTTTCGTACTTTTTACCCTTATATGTAATACTGTTGTCGTCATAAGACAACAACCCGCTTTTCATTTGCTTAGTGTGGAAACTTTCATGAGCTATTATATCCTTCTCTTGCTGACTACCTTTTTTAACAGACTTATCTATAAATATACTTCCATCTATATTAGCTTCACCTAGCACACCTTCATCTAAATTTTTTCTAAGTATAGGAGTATTTTTATTCATCTATCTTTATCTTTAATCATATCATCTATAGACTTATTCATAACTTTGTCTGTGTAAGATTTATTGTTATAATAAGGATTTTTAATTGATACGG
>UEXM01000305.1_pt1 | contig 54957 bp, 73 predicted proteins | sample 1796661 | NCBI WGS metagenome assembly UEXM01 (sample SAMEA4772469, study PRJEB27181) | metagenome | reverse complement strand
TCTTATCTCGTTTTATTATTTTATTTATGACATCTTTCTGATCTCCATTATTAATTCTATTAAGAGCGCAGTCTAGATCAATGTAGTGTGGGTCTGACGTTTTGTATATACTCTTATATATAGTGATCATTTGAAGTCTTGTATCTCTTTCTCAGGAGCGTTTAATATTTTTATTTTCTTTTCTATGTCGTGGATCTCTTGATTCAATTTATCTATTTTATCAGTCCTCTTGTCTATTTCAACTTTAAGTCTTAGGAGTTCATTCTCTAGTGTGTTGCTTGATCTTACTGACATTGACATACGTCCAACACCAACTCTCCTAGGCGATGTAGACAGAAGCTTCTTGCTGTACTTCGAAACTAGCTGCTCACTTACTGAGTAATACATCCTGTAGATGTTTGAGAATCTCCAATATGATTCATGCTGTCTGCAACTATACAATACAGTAGTTCGATGCTTGCCCCAGGAGTCACCTATCTCAGTGTCTGAACAAAATCTGTGTAGAGATTTCATTAAAGCTCCTCTAATTTCAACGCACTTTCTTTTTCGAGATCCGTTCCATTCATTGAAGTCGTCTACTTCAAGTCTCTTTAGATATTCATCTCTAATTTCTATAAGTAATTTGTCTCTTTTTGATTCCATTTTTTATCTCAATTAAAAAATTAAATATTAATTCCCCATATGTAAATATTCGCTAGGTGTATTATACCTAGTATCATAAGCATACATACAACACCTACACCTAGTCCAATATAAAAGCCTTGATGGTAAGCCTTGTCTACATGGAACTCAAGCTGGTCAATCTTCTTTTCTTCAGGAGTGTATTTCATATTGATTTGTTTGGTTTAATAACTTTACCCGTATCAATGTCGTACATGGTCTTGCCGCTTTTAAAAAGCATCTCAGCATCTACAACTAGAACATCTCTTACTTTCTTAGTGTAAGCTTTCTTAAGCAGTGCAGGTATAACCTTGTCTGGATTACCGACTAACCTCTTGATTGCATCATCGAAATCATAGCCAACCATAGTCATTTTAACTTGGGTCATCTTGCGATCTTTAATTCTGCCGGATCTATACGACACATCTATCTTACCGTAGTAGATATTACCTCTTGGCATATCTATATAGTTGTGTTTCTGATTTCCCAGTCAGCTATCTTTTCAGCTAGCTCTTTTGTATGTGCTCTAGCAATGAAGACAAAGTCCTTCCTTCTGTTCCATTCGTTTTTCAAAGTTCCAGTTGCTTCTACTACCCAAGAGCCTTTGTGCAAGGCAGATTCTCTGATATTAATTCTAGTATTCTCCATAATTTTTTCTATTAAAAAATTTATTGTCCTTTAAAATTTGAGGCTGTCATCTAAATCTTGTGTAGCATTACTTAAGTAAAGACTTAGCTCGTCTGTATCAATCTCAATATCTAACGCTTGCTCAAGGCACTCACTAAGCTGAGAAATTTTACGGCTTAGCTTGTCCTTGTAGTTAGTTCTACCTTCAGTCTCGTCAAGCAACTCTTGCAACAGCGTGATAGTTACAAAAATCTTTAGCTCAAGGCGACCCTCTTCTGTGTACTCAGTCATTACACAAGGTTGTCAATTAATAAATCCGATTGATCCTTTGCTAGCTTGTCCTCATACCAGAAAGCTTTTTCTAGATCAGACTCCCAACTTGCCTTGTCTTTTCTTCCGGCTCTCATGCGATATTTAAATGCATTAAGCTCACAGAAAGCAAGCCATTTCTCTTTGCCAAAAACATCGATCATCATTTCCCAGACCTCTTTACTACCATGCTTGTAGTGTGATGGGTTTACTTCAGCTTCAACTGTCATAGCAACTTCACTTGGTTAACTGAAAATGTTTCGCTTGTGTGTAATGAAGATATACGCATCATGTATTCAAGCGCCTCTCCTTCATCGTGAGTAGCAAGCAGCGCTTCTGCACCACCTTCAACTCTGTTTACCATGACAACGTATATATCGTCACGCCTTAGTAGGCATCTAAGCCAACTCTTAATTGCATTCATTTGTTTTTATTTATAGGGTTAATAGTACTCCCACCAAGAATCGAACTTGGATCTAGAGTTTAGGAAACTCTTGTTCTATCCGTTGAACTACGAGAGCAAAAAAAAAGGGCGGGCTTTACACCCACCCTCTATTCATTTAGAATGGCAGAACGTCCTCTTGTTCCTTCTTAGGTTGTGATTGGTTCTCAACCTTTTCAGCAGTCTTAATACTGCCATCAGTCCATACAACCTTACCGTTCCCAGTGTAGTTGCGCTTCACTTTAGCATCACGCTCCTCTTTAGTTTGAGCGTCATAGATACCACAGTTGTCACCAAAGTCTGACGTATCATCATTGATGTTCATAGTGAAGTTATAAAACTGATCACCACTCTTTGACCTCTGGATTTTATCCTTCGGTAGTTTGTTCAAATTAATTGAACCTGAAATTAATGTTCCCATTTTACTAGTTTTTAGGGGTTTATAAATCAAATAGTTTCTACGTGATAATATTCATCGTGAGATGTACCACTCTCAAGGAAGTCGGTGATACGGTTCACTGCTTTGTCGAACTTAGCCTTGCCAAATCGCAAGGTATCTTCGCTAGCGTAATACAATCCTACTGCGTAAGGGTAGGCTTTCTCCTGGGCAACCCATCGGAAATCCTTAACACCTAGCACCTCACTATACATGTAAGCTTGTATGTCGTATCCAAAATCTCTAATTGAATACCTAAACTTGCCGAGCTTTTGAGTGGTCTTGGAGTCTGTTATGTACCCATCTCCAAGTACATCTAAGAACCCACGCACAGGCACATCTCCAATGAAGTCATTGAACTCGTGCTGAGTATCTCCTTGCAGAGCTATCTCATGTACGCCTGTTGTCTTTAGTCGAGCTATCATCTCCTTAGCTTTCTTGACGTCATCAATCGGAGCTATAGTCTTCCCAAGTTCTTCAAGCTCAGACAACCATTCACCATATGCTTTGGTTCTCTTCGGAGCTTTACCGCCTATCTTCTCACAGATCTCGCTGTCATCAGCGATTGTAAACTGATCATCAAATTCTTCTGGAGTCAATAGCATGCAGTCGTATAGCTTCCCAAAGCTTAGTGCCGGGCTATCGAACTTGAGTTGATCACGCATCTTCATTTCAAAGAGGCGCATATCTTGTAACGCTAGCTTGATAGAGGAGTAGGAAAGGTATCCCTTCCCATACTCCTTGCTGATCTTCAATGCTAAATCCATTAGGATATTTTTTTAGCTAACTTACCTAGGTTCTCAAGCTGCTTAACTTGCTCCGGCTTAAACTGATCACCATACTTATTGATGACTCGCTCTACCGCCCTAACTTTATCATTCGATCCCTCGATATGCTCCATAGCTTGACTGAATAGCTCACCAGGTTTAGCTTTAGGTTTAGCTTTCTTCTTTGTAGTGGTACTTACCGCTTGCTTGCCGTGATCATTAGTAGCATCGCTGTCTTTTGTATCATCGATACAGAACAAACCATTCAATGCGTACTTCCTAGCGTAGCTTGATGCTGCTCCAGTTACCTGAGATGCATCCATGCCCTTCTTACTTGCCTCTTCACGTGCAAAGGCAACAGTGACTACCTCTTGCTCACCATCAGTTAGGCGAGCAGTAGCTTTGACATAGATGCGATCTCCGATTAACTGAATCTCATCCGACAACGTCAGGATAAGTCCTTCTTTATTTACTAAAGGTTTAACTGCCTCTAAAATATCTTCAGCACTTCGGTACTTGTACTTCCCGAAATTATTCATCTGGCCTTTCGGCGCTTTCAGATTCTGCTGAATCTTACTTAGCTTTTGTACTATCTTCATAGTCTTTCTTATTAAATTTAGATTTAAATACTTCGTAGTGATAGGAATCATCTAGGTGTAGTGACTCCTCAGCTTCTACTTCTCGTAGAGCTGTAAACATTTCTTTGGTTCTGCTCATAGCTGACTTTTAAATTCATTGTATTTAACTGCCCACTTAGGGTTGCGAGACTTGCCTTCACCGTTTAAATCTAGTAGGTGAAATTGCTGAATGTCTACCTTCAATGCTGTGCATACATCCTTGAATGGGATCTTAGATTCTCTGTATAGATACCTAGCTGTAGCTGTTTGACTATCAAACTCAGAGTCAAAGACTAAAGATGCTACTCTTGTGATGTGATTGATGTTTGTGCTGCTCATAGTGATAACAAATCTAATAATTACTAACGGTGTTTGCAAATATTCTGATTAAAATATTAATCTAAAAACTCTTCCCAATGATCATCGAATTCTGCTTGCCATTTTTCTTCTTGGAATCTCTTGCGACCCCACTCTAATACATCTTTTTTATAAGAAGATAGTTTAGGCTTTTCTTTTTGTGCTAGTAACCTAGCTACATATTTAAGCGCATTGCGTACATGAGATTCACTCATGTCATCTATCAATAACTTCTCACCAGTCTTTGTTGTCCAGGTTTCTTGGCTCATGGTTGTAGTATTAAATGGTTCTTAATTTAATTCAGCAGAACGCAAGTGGATCTCGTCACGTATGAATCTGTTCTTTGCTCCAATCGGACTCTCCATTTCAGAAGCTAAGTCCAAGACGTTCTGCATAAACGTATCATCGAAAGGGGTAGTCAGATAGTATGATCTGACTATAAACCCCTTGCTATATGTGATGGTTGTATCGCTCATGATTTGTCGATTAGTTTGATTTGATCGTCACAATCTTCAATAAGAAGCTCCATAAAGTGATCGAGGCGATCTAAAAGATTATCCATACCCTTACGACCATTCGGAAAGTATTCCTGGCGATTCTGGACAGCCTCTTTAAAGGCTAACTGGATACGCTTGTTCGTTGATACGAGTGTTGTTTTTTCGGTCAATGTAAATTCAATGCTGACTGATATTTTTTTCTCTAGTCCCATAGTTCTATATTTTATTTAGATTTAGTTGTAATGTATTCAGGAAAATCTACCGGATTAATAGATGAAAAATTCTTGTAGACATCGAATGGTAGGTTGACTACTAACTCAGTTTGATTTAGCATCGCCTTTAGTGTTGTGATGTCAAACAATTTATGATGCAAGTTGCTATCCTCATCAAGAGCAATAGATTTCAAGGCTACTTCAAGTAGATTCAGAGCCTCTGTTAAAATTTCAACTTGTTCTTCAGGTATTACTTGACTTATTTTTTTCTCTACTCCCATAGTTCTATATTTTATTTGGTGATTCTGTAAATTTTAATCTATCAATTGTAACTCGAATGTAATGTCCAGACAAGTCAACGCTTTCTTCTTGAAGGGCTACACCCATCCAAAGCTGATGCTTATGAAACTTATGCTGATCGGCTAAGGACAGCTTGTGATATTCAATGATACCAACCTCATAGTCTCCGGCAATCTCGCACATCGCTGTCTCTTCAACCTTATCAACAAGTCTTTGCGTAGGTCGCTCTTCAAATCCAACAGATTTACTTGGCGAAAAGAAAATCACAACCTCAGTGTCGCTGTGCCATTCCAAGATAGCTTTGATGCTATGCTCATACTCCGCTATGCAAATGAAATCTCCGACTCTTAGACTTCTTGGACAAGCTGTATATACTCCGTTCTTCATAGTGTTAATCATTTTATTCCATAAAACCATCAATGTAAATCTTCCCAATCGTGATTTCCCTGGCCCATCCACCAGTGTAATCCATAATCTCATTGAACGATTTACCCCCACCCTTTGAGTGTTTCCAATTCTTATTGTAGTTTGATCGTAGTTTACTCATTACATCTTTCTCAGATGTACCAAGCACTTCTATTGAGTAGCTACCCAAACTAGGGAGCTGCGCCATCCATATTTGCTGTGTATTTTCCATAGTGTTAATCATTTGAGGATAAAACTAGTGATTACTAACGATGTTTACAAATTTTTTCTATTAAAAAATTCTCTTTAGGCATTTTCTTAGAGCGTACTTGGGAATCGAACCCAAACAAACCATTGTACGCTGACGCATCCTAGTCGATGCACATTATCCGATAGCGATCTGGACTAATGCGGTTGAAAGAATCGGGCATCGGATTCAGAGAATCAGAATCGGCATACTTTTCCCTAGCTATTTTCCTAGCTGACCGAACATTAGTTGCCATCACCGTGTTCCAACCACCACCTTCAAACGTGAAGATGTACCTATGATTTTTTCTAGCCATAGTGTATTGGTTTATGTTGTCGGGGAATCAGCCCCGTCTGTATTAAAAAATTCATCGAGCCACATAACATTAAACGTGTGCAGCTCCTTAGATTCATCAATGATCGTAAAGTGACCGGAGGAATCAACATCTTCGATAACAGAATACGATTTCCCTTTGACAAGAATTATCTCGTCAGACATATCTCCGTTTATATAATGAGTAGCGTTAGCTACAACTGATTTCAAGTCATTTCTGGCCATTAAAAACCTGGTTTTGAGTTAGCAATCTTGTTAATTAAGTTGTCGTTGTAACGATCCCATCGAAATGAACTTGTGTTTATCTCGACCTTACGTGGGGTTACTTGGCGAATTGATCGTAGTCTACGTTTCATAGTTTCTAGGGTTTTATAAAATGTCTTTAATCATTCTTAGCTTCCGTCTTAACTCGCAGTTCTCTTTCCAAAGTCTATACTCATTAGATTCTAGTCTTCGAATCTTTTCCTTAGACCTTTCATCTCGCAATTCGGCATTGAATTTTCTAGGATTTTCTAGGTAGCTAATTCCGTCAGCAGTAATTGCGTAAACTCCTCTACCTACACGTTTAATCAGCCCGTCTTTATTCCAAGATTGAATGTTCACTGAGTAGTAGCCTTGTCGATTAATAAACTCATCGATATTACGACCTTGAGCTGACCATATGAATTTTTGTAAGTCTTTTCGAGTACAGATTCTTTCGTTTGCAACTTTGCTTAGTACTGTATGTTTAATTGTATGTCTCATAATTTCTAGGTTAGAAAGTTCAACTGCTTTTGAATTTTGTCTGAGAATATTTGTTCCCAAACTTCGTCGCACGTAAACGTGTTCCACATAGCTTCGTGATTATGCACTATTGTCGATAGTACTTCGGCTGGAGCGCCAGCTTCACCCAAGCAATCCGCCGGATCATCATCAAGATGAAAGAAAAGATCCGCCTTAACTAACTCCTCTAGAAAGGAGCTAGCTTCAGACATAGATGGCTTTGACGGTATTTTAGTAATATTCATAGCTTCTAGGATTTAGGCATAAATGAAATTAAATCGAATGCTTCGCTGATAACGGCTATACTACCTTTGCCGATTCTGTTGAATTCCCAAGTACATTTTGCTTCGCAAGTAACTTTTTGTCTAAACTCATCATCTAGTAGTAGGTGAGCCATTTCATACTCTTGGATTATAATTGCCGAGATTAAATTTGTCTCTAGGTCATATCCATTGTGAAACGTCATTACTTCATTAGTAATTAGATTTCGTACGTGATTTGGCTTTGCTTCTTCGTTTATTGTTTCTAGGTAAATCATAGTTTCTAGGGATTATAGGTTAGACTTAAGGAAGATCATTACATCTTCCAATCCATTAAATTCTTTATAGCTTCTCTTTTCCATATAGCCATCTTCTTTGACTGAGCAAATGCTGTATGTATTAAAATCAAAACCTTGATCGATGACAAACATTTCGTTAGGGACAAAGACTTGGAAATAGCAAAGCTTTGCTTTGTCTGTGTAAACGGCAATGGACATTGTTGCATCGTTAGCATTAGATGTATCTTGAAACTCAATTCCGTTTCGCTGAAGCAATTCGCTCAGTCTTTTGTGGGCAGTTTGTTCTATAGTGTTCATAGCTTCTAGGTATTATAGGTTAAAGTGAATTTGCTAATGCAATTAGTTCTTTTTTGGGCAAGTCTTTGAGCTTTTGGATTTTGATAAAGCCCATTCCACCATTCATTCCGTAGTACTTATCTAATTCTGGATTTTTACCTACTTGTGCAGTAATAGTTCCTAATGCCGTAAAATAGTCTGTAATCTTACCTTTATCAATCTTCATAGCTTCTAGGGTTTAGTGGTTATTTCCAAAAAGATCATCGTGAATCTCATTAATCTCATCATCTGAAAAGGTCAGCAAATCAGCCTTATCAACATCATTGTGAGTATGCTCAATGTGTTTCCGAATATGCTTCCGCTTTTCATCGATGGTAAATTCATCTTCAATGATTTGTTCGTGAGTGATCTTTCCGCCGTTGATACGAACTACTTTGCAGTAATTGTCGTAGTGCTGTTGATCAGCGAACTCCATAGTTACATTTCTGTAGCTTCGATCCGCTTTCTGTATGGCTAATGACATCTTCATAGTTCTATAAATTCTCGTATAAAAAATTCTTTTAATTGCTCAAGGCTAAATTCTTTCCTCCATTGCGTAGTATGCTCTAGGTATAAATCCTTTTCTAGCTTGACTACATTGTCTGAATTTAACCACAGCTTAAATTCCGATTGCTTCAGTATAGTTTCCATTTGCATCTTCATAGTTCTAAGATTTAATTACTACTAATGGAAGCGATAGGGGGAATCGAACCCCCTCTATTTCAACTGCTCCAAGATCGCTTGTTGTTTTACTTCTTAAAGTGATAATCCGTTTTGGTGAAACCTTTTAGCGAATTCTACTACTGCTAGGTAGATCATTTCTTGTAGGCTATTAGCTTGTGGTGCATCCACTACAATAGCTGTGTGTAATCCTCGTCTAATCGTAACGTGGTTCGGATCAATCTCTACGGAGTAAAGAGGTTCGCCTTCCATATTTCTATATCCGTTGATCTCGTCTACTACGGGCATCAACTTATCCCAAGATTCGTAAGTTGGGTGACTGTATGAATATGAATGGGAAAGTCTAACTTCATCCATAAATTCCGCTATTAACTCATTTTCATTGTATCTCATAGTTGTATCGTTTTGATATATGCTAATATCGGAATAAATGTTAGTTAAACAAGGGGTTATGCACATATTATTTCGCTAGTCAACCAAGATAGTAGTGTTCATAGGGCTTTCAGCCTTATATTTTTTTTGGCTGATGGTATATCCCTATAGGGTTATTACTTGGGCATTTGGTTAGTTGGGGTGTTGATTGTCCCTTTGCTAGACGCAACAGCTACCGTCACAAGTTTACCATCTGTTCGACAACCTAGTAGATAGTTGATAGCTAGCTGACAATGTAGCTGATGTAGGTAGCTAGGTAAAACGCTGAAAGTTTTGGGCAATCGCTGACGGTTGAAGAGGGGCTGGGGTTGCAGATTCGTTTCGGTTCGGCCGCCCAGGCGCCTACATATATATATAATCCCCAGTCTAAACATTTCTACCCCAAATCTAAAAGCCGACCCAATAATCGGTTTATCGTATTTTCACTATTTAGGGAGGCTGTTATAATTATTTAGGTGCGCCTAAAAAATAAGTGGTGGTAAGACTAAATGGTCAAGGAATTTTTTCTAAAAAAAAATACCCTTTTTGGCTACTGAAAAGACTTGACTTTATGAAAAAAAAGTAGTAACTTCGCACACATAAAATCGGTTCTTCACCCCCTTGTCGTCGGGGACGGGGGGTTTAGAACGAGTAATAGACTGTCCCTATTAAGGCAGTCGATAGGTTATTAGAACCCGATTACTTTAAGTAGTATTAGGGGTGTGCTATGTATTAATAAAATTAAGTATGACTAGGTGCGAACAAGCGTATTATAACTCCTACAAGCTTTTGGTTGGTAAGACAACTTACGATGAGCTTTCCGAAAGCGGATCTTTTCTTCTGCCAGTGAATCACGAGGATCCATCAGTTACAATAAAGTATTACGAGATATTAGAAGACTACGAGAAGTGTAGTGAAATTTTAAATCAATAGAATAGATGAGTAAGTTCACGAAGTATTTAATGCGGGCGGCGGATTGCGCTAAGCCTGAAAAAGAAGCAGGGCTAGTCTCTGGAATTACAAAGGAAGGTTTCTTGATGTGTAAGATTGTAGGGAACCCAAAGGCATCAGCTCAGGTTTTATTGCATGCGGCGGAATTAGATCTTGGAATGAAGGAGTTCCTTTCATATCTTTGTGAAGAGTTTAATCGAATACAACAAGAAATAGCAGATGAGTTACAAGACGAACAAGAAAGTTCGGGAGAAGATAGACAAGCTCCTGAAGAAGAATGCAGCTTACCAAGCGAGTGAGACTTGCATGACAAACTCCAAGACCAGGAGAGAAGAGATCAATAGATATTGTAGAGTTAACTTTATTAATCCTATAAAGGATATAGATGCAGACTTCTACGACAGCATCAAAAACTCTTGGTGATGAGAATACTAGTAGCCTGCGAAGAGAGCCAAGCTGTAACCAAGGAGTTACGTAGTTTAGGTCACGAAGCTTTTTCATGCGATATACTACCGTGTAGCGGTGGTCATCCTGAATGGCATTTCCAACAAGATGTGTTTGAAGTTATTGATCAAGGGTGGGATATGATGATCGCTCATCCTCCGTGTACTTATCTAGCGGTAAGTGGGGCAAGGTGGATGTACCATCCCGATGATAGGGAATTGCCGGTGGAGGATCGCAGACCTCATCCGATGCACCCGAATCGAAGGCAGTATCAGAGGGAAGCACTTGATTTTGTGCAGAGGCTTATGGATGCCCCGATAGAAAAGATTGCAATCGAGAATCCTATTAGTGCTATAAGTAGCCAAATAAGAAAGCCCGATCAGATAGTTCACCCATATCACTTTGGTCAGAAGGCAAGTAAGAGTACGTGCTTGTGGTTGAAGAACCTACCATTATTAAAACATACCGATGTTGTTGAGAAGGGAGAGTTTAAGGAGTGGGTTGATAAGAGGACTGGTAGAAAGAAGAAACAAGCTATGTGGTATTACAATGCTTTGTGTGAAGCAAAGACCCCAGAGCAGAGAAGTGGTATAAGAAGCAAAACATTCAGCGGCATCGCAAAGGCAATGGCTATTCAATGGACTAAATAAAATATTTAGAGATGAGGATACTAGTAGCTTGTGAAGAGAGCCAGGCAGTAACAAAAGAACTTAGAGCAAAAAAACACGAAGCATTTAGTTGTGATATTATGGAGAGCTCGGGAGGGCATCCTGAATGGCATTTACAGCAAGACGTTACAGAACTGTTAAAGGAAAAATGGGATATGATAATTGCTTTTCCTCCTTGTACTTTTTTAAGTAAGGCAGGTGCTTGTAGGTTATATCCAACAGCAGGCAATATAGACCTTGTTCGATACCAAAAAGGAGTTGAAGCAAAAGCATTTTTTATGCAGTTTTTAAATGCGGATTGTGATAGAATAGCAGTTGAAAACCCTGTGTCATTGAAGATTTTTGATATGCCACAATGGACACAAGAAATAGAGCCGTACCAATTTGGGCATCCATTTAGTAAGAAAACAAGATTATGGTTAAAGGGGTTACCAAAATTAAAGCCTACAAACATTGTAGAGAAAAAAGGAACTTACCTACCAAGCAGTACAAGTAAGAATGCTTATACCGGATTAAACGATAAAAAAACAAGATGCCCAAAAGTAGCGTCTAAAACATTTAGCGGTATTGCAAAAGCGATGGCTATTCAATGGACTAAATAAAACTTTTGGTGGTAGGTAATTGTTTAATTACATTTGCACCACTCATAGTGTATATGCACCACTAATAATAAAGTGTATAGTTTATTTGGTTAAGGAGATAACCCTTGAAGCTTCCTGCTGGCTGATGGGGTTATTTTTTTGTTCTTATATTTGTTTTGTGGCAAAGCGAACCCAACCATATAGATTAGGAATACCTTCAAAATACTTTACTGGAAAAGCTGGTAGCGGTTCTGATAAAGATCATGCTGATAAGGTTAAGAAAAGAGCCAAAGCATATGAAGAAGGTAAGCGAGTAGACTTCTCTAGTGTGATGAAGAAAGGTGGTAAGGTTGCTAGGAAAGCACTGAGCGCCTCAGTTAAAAAGACTCTCCAGGCTAAGGCTAAGAAGTCAGGTGTCTCATACGGTAAACTGTCTAAGGTATATCGCAGAGGCCAAGGCGCATGGATGTCCGGAGGCAGTCGCAAGGGAATAGGTATGGCGCAGTGGGCAATGGGCAGAGTGAACAGCTTTATTAGAGGATCTAGAAAACACGACACAGACTTACGATGAAAATAGGAAAAACTAATAAGCTTAAGCAGTATATGTCTAAAGGCGGTAAGCTAGAAACTGATCCACCTAAGAAAGAATCTTCAGTTGAAAAAACTGCGAATAAAGTTAGAGCTCAAGTAGCTAAACAAGATTCAGCTAAAGCCTATCAAGCAAAAATGGCAGCGTTTGCTAGTTACAGTTCAGACAGAAAAGACAATGTCGATCCAAGTGAGGTGTATAACTTCGCATTAAACAAGCTTGAAAAAACAAGAGAAGACAGAGTAAAGAAAATTCTTGAAGACAAGTACGGGATTTCTACAGCGAAAGAAGCGAAAAAGATTACCCCTAACATTAAGATTAAAAAAGCAAATTAGTATGAAGTACGGAAAGAAAAAAATGAAGGGCGGTGGTCGTCTTTACGATTACATGAATAAGGGCGGTAAGCTCGAGATGGTCGAAAACGAAAAAGGTGAGAAGGTTCCTTTTTATGCTGCTGATGGTGAAGGCAAGATGGAGATGGGTGGCAAGATGCGTGGCTATAAGATGATGCAAGAGGGCGGTGAGACTGACCCACCAAAGGCAACTAAGAAAGATGTCATGCGTCAGCTTAGAGAGATTAGGCGAGAAAGAGATGAGATGCTTTCTGGTCAATTGATAAAAGGGGAGACTCTTTTTGCTGATGCTAACCCTGACTTAAGAGGCTTAACGAATTTCGGTGATGAAAGTAAAACCTCTGCTAAGATTAAAAACTTCTATGGTAAGAAAGAAGAATTCTTACTTAAGAAAGCTGAGGAGTTAGATCCTGTAGGTTATGATAGAGAGGAGTTTTTGAGAATGATAGGTGGCACTGATGAGTCTATCGAGATTGGTGGACTAGACTAAAAAAATAAAAAGGGGCTTGCGCCCCTTTCTTTTTACCTAAGCTGCATGGTAACGATTTCTTCAAGTGCCATGTCTTCAGTTACGGAGAAGTACAATGGAACGGTAGTTCTTTGGTAATCACTATCTGAACCAATTACTACAAAGTCTCCCTCGCAAAAAAATGTAAAAGGGAATGCTTCTGGGTGAGTGCTACGAGCAGCATAAGGAATGTTGCCCCCAATTTCTTGAACTCGAAAAACACCTAGGTATTCAGTATCCTGGTTTGTTTCGAACTCAATAAATACGATGCCTTCCATTTCTTTTGAGTCATCAAAGTGAAGGTTGTCAATCTCATTAAATCCGTCTTCTTGAGCCTGTGTGATTGATGCTAAGGCTAGTGCTGCTATTAGAATTATGTTTCTCATAATGATGTATATTTGTTTCTGCTAATATAGGAGCTTGTTAGCTTCTAACCAAGTTATTAACAAAAATTTTAATTATGATTTTATTTCTAAGCGTAATGTGTGGTTTACTGTTGTGTGCATGTATATACCTTGTGTATCTACTAAACAACAGAGAAGTTGACAAGAACAATAACTTTATCCCAGATTCTCTTGACAGCAGGTGTGTTGAGATGAAGGCTGATCTTAAAAAAATCAAGGAGTCGTTAGACATTGTTGCTGACGATTTATACAAATCTCTCTCATAGCTAATGCCGAAAGACAAGAAGAAAAAAGGGACAAAGGTTGATGCGTTGCTAAAAGTGTTAGCGAAGCCAACTGTTAATTTGACAAGTAAAGGAAAGAAAGCATCTTCTCCTAACATCAAAATCCCTTCTCGCACCCCAAAGAAAACTTCTGCCTCAGCATACCTAGGGGGAGTGGCTGGTCAAGGTTTTTTCGGGGGCGCTTCTGCGTCTACACAGATTAAGGGCATAAGAGTTACTGGTGGTGTTTCGGGCTATACTAATGATGGGAAGATTAATCCAAGTGGTTCTGTTGGGGTAAACATTCCTATCAAAAGAAAGAAGAAATGAAAGTAGGCAAGATATACAAGAAGGGTGGTAAGCTAACTATCTCTAAGGATAAGGTTGAGGTAGATCCACCAAAAGGTTACCACTGGATGGAGGAGCAAGGAAGGTACTATCTTATGAAGGGAGAGTATCAGCCTCACCCAGGTGCTGTCGAAAAGGCAATGTTTAAAACAGCCTCACATCCAAAGTCTTAATCGGGGATCGATATAGCCTCATCTCCCTCTAGCTTTCTGTAGAATCTCTGTACGGCTAGTCTCGCCTTTTGAGATAAGGTGTATCTATTTTTATACGTGGTTCTTTCATGGAATAGCGCTTCAGAGAAATTCATTTCACTCACCTTGTTTCTATCGAATGCCTTGTCTATCCATCCCCGGCTCTGCAATGGGTAGAGAACCTTCTGCTTAAACTTTAGCCTACTCTGAAATAAAGCGTCTGCTATATGGTTAGCGGTAAAGAACTCGTAGTCATACATAAACAGCATAACATTGATTTCATTCATCGTTAGCTTTGTAGTCCCCGATATATCTCTGATAGCATGCTTATAATACTTTAGGTAGTTCTTATTAACGTACCTATCGTTTAAGTATGAAAACTCCCTAGTTTTCCTTCCCTTATGGTGTCTTGCCATTTAATTATATTTGCTACACAAATTTAACAATATGGCGACTCTTTCCGGCAACTCAATAAAAAATACCTACCAAGGTCTATTAAAGACTTCTGACAGCGCTGCTGTATCTAGCACACTTAAAACTATTCAAGACGGTAGCGGTAATGATACTGCTTTATCTGTTTCGTCTACAACTGTGAAGGCGGCAGCTTTACAAATTGACGCTCCACTTAGAGCCTCCTCTACAAATGTTTTGGTTTGGGACGCATCGACAAAAAGTGTAGGCTATAGAGGCTTACCTGTTTTTGAAACAGTTACCACTACTATAACTGGAGCTACTAATCCTACAGTAGCAATCGCTGATTCAGGGGGAAGCTCTACATCAATCGTTTTTAGTGGGGGTGTTGGTATCGATGTAACACAAGCGTCTAACACAATTACCTTTGCAAACACAAACCAAACTACTAATCTTGTAAACGATACTGTATCACTTGGCGCTGGCGATTCAGGCAAAGTGCATCTCATAGACGCTAACGCTTTAGCTGGAGATACTGTTACACTTCCTACGTGTGCTGCGGGATTGTATTTCAAGTTTCTTTTTATCACAACAAGCAATACTGAGTTTAATATTACTACAGCTAACGCTGGTACAAGCGGAACTGTTCAAAGATTTATAGGTAAGGTTTCTGTTGAAAGTACTACTGATGAACAACGGGCTGTTCAAATAGTAGCGAACACAGGAAACTCTTACGACAATGACACATTATCTTTAGATGGCAACTCTGCGACAAGCGGTGGTGCTCAAGGTGATGTTATTGAAATATACGGAGCTACCATTTCAAGTGTAGCCACATGGGTCGTTGATGCTAGACTCACTACAACTAACGCTAACCCAAGCAGCATCGCAGTTATAGGAGCCGCTTAATGGAAAACCATAAGAACTTCGTTGTTAAAATAAAGAAGCTTATCAAAGAAATCTTAGTAGTAGCTGAGGAGGAAGGGGTAAGTGATGACTTCACCTACATCTTTTGCTTCGGAGTTGACAGAAAAGACTTCTTTCATGAGATTGAGTATACTGCGGGTTACTCTTGGGATGTAGGTAATAAGCAGCAGTTTGATGAGCTTATGACTATATTAGACGAAGCTTATGAATTTAATAATGATGACAGTGACGACCTCTTTGGTAATATCTGTTTAAATTAATTGTAATGGCAAATATTATTAGAAAGATAGTCGTGGGGCCAAACCCCAAAGACGCAATGGCTTATTATGTAGGCATGAGAGCTGGGCAAGGAAATGTTTCAGCCATAATGGAAGACGAGCGCTCCTTATACAAATACAATGTACGTAGGTACGAGATATACATCGAGGACAATGACTCTTCTGTTCTATGGAAAACTGTAGAGAACCAACCAGTATTAATTGAATATGATTGTAATTTTTAATATAGATGAACGCATTAAATCACTTTATTGTCCATGTGCCAAAAAAGCATGAGGACACAATTAAGTTAGGCGATAAGGATATATATCTTGAATCCAAGTATAACGAGTTTGAAAACCGTATTGCCTACGGGGAGATAATTTCTACACCTTTAAAATATAATACGGGTGCTAAGCCTGGGGATACATTAATCTTCCATCACCATGTAACAACAAATAAATCATTAGACATTGGAGATGATAACTACATCTGTGTATATGATAATGTTAATGGTAGGTTGAGTGCAAGCATAGCTTACCGAAGCAAGGATACTAGTGAGCTTCATATGTTATGCGATTGGCTTTTTGTTTTACCTGTAGATGAGCCGGAGGATGATGTCGAGGAAAGCGGCATTATAACTAAGATTGCTGCTTACAAGGAAAGTCGAGATGTAGCTGAGGTATACACTCCTCACCCAGAGTTATTAGACCAAGGAGTTAACCCTGGGGATATTATTGGTTTTGATAAAAACTCAGACTATAAGATTAAGCTAGATAATGGTGATATAGTTTATAGGATGAGAGTTGATGATATATCTTATGTCGAAGTCCAAGTCGAAGAAGTTCACAACGATTGATGCAGCCAAAAGGCTAATGTCATCAATGGAGGAGGCAATCGATAATATGATTACTGAAATCCGAAAGCCTGTTGATCCTGAGATAAATGGTTCCGCAAGAAAGGCAGAGCTGCAATCTATAAAACAAACCGCCATCGATTGCAAGGAGCTTCTTGTTGAAAGACAGCGTTTAGAGCAGATGGTTAAAGATCTTTCTTCAACAGGGTCTATACAAGAGGAAAATGATTACAGCAGTGGGTTTGCTGAACGAATGGCTAAATAAATTAATTCATGGCTTACAAGGATAAAGAAGCTCAAAGGGAAGCATCAGCTCGTCACTACAAGAAAAATAAAGAAAGGATCGTAGAGGAAAGTGCAAAGAGAAATAAACTGCGGAGAAATTGGAATAGAAAGTTTTTAAATAAAGTAAAGGATATGTTTCACTGTGCAGACTGCGGTGAGGATGAATCCATACTCTTAGACTTTGATCATGTTAGGGGAGAAAAACTAAGTAATGTTTCTGACATGGTAGGTAGATCTTATTCGATAAAAGCGATAAAGAACGAAATTCGTAAGTGTGAAGTTCGGTGCGCTAATTGCCACAGAAGGAAACACGCTAATGAAAAGAATAATAAATGCTAATAGATGTTGAGGAACATGATGAACAGGGTATTGTCATATGCCCCAATGGTTCGATTGGTGAAAGTATTGAGCTCTGTGGGCTTCACATTGTGCTTCCCGCTGCCCCTAAAGATGAAGACATTGCATATCACGACCTTCCGAAGGAAGATCAATATTGGAGGCGACAAGAATTACCCGAAGAGTTGTTGCGTGTTAAGTCTATGGATGACTGGTTGGAAGCCCCGAAAGAGTTTAGGAAAAAATTTCATCCACATGTCGAAAGGGAGTTTGAGCGTAGGCGTGTCGGCTTTTGGTTTTTCAATGACGGTGTACGCACGTATATTTCGGGGCATCATTACATGTTCCTCCAGTGGTCTAGAATAGACATTGGATACCCTCACTACTTATCTTTCCAAAGAGATTTGTTTTTACATATGTCTGCATGCGAGGTAGACTCTAGATGCATGGGTCAGTTGTATGTGAAGTGTCGTAGGTCTGGGTACACTAATATGTGTGCTTCATCTATAGTAGACGAGGGTACTCAGGTTAAGGAGAAGCTGTTAGGTATACAGTCCAAGACTGGTAAGGATGCTCAGGAAAATATTTTTATGAAAAAAATAGTTCCAATATTCCGCAGCTACCCGTTCTTCTTTAAACCTATACAAGATGGTACTACTAATCCTAGGATGGAGTTAGCATTCAGAGAACCATCTAAAAGAATCACTAAGAAAAATAAAACATCTACTCGTGGTGAAGCGCTAAACACAATTATAAATTGGAAGAACACAACTAACAATGCTTACGATGGTGAGAAGGTTCATTGGCTTTATTTAGATGAGGCGGGTAAATGGGAGAAGCCTACAGATATTCGAGAAGCCTGGAGAATACAAAGGACTTGTCTTATAGTTGGTAGGAAAATTGTAGGTAAGGCTATGGTTGGCAGCACTGTGAATCCTTTAGATAAAGGAGGTAATCAGTATAAAAAGATATGGGGGGACTCTGATCCTTTGGAGCGTAATGCTAACGGCAGGACTGTTTCTGGATTATACCGAATATTCATACCATCTTATGATGCTCTTGAGGGTTTCTTTGATAGGCATGGTAATGCTGTAGTTGATGACCCAAGCTCTCCTATTGAAGGGATTGATGGAGAGATGATTGCATTTGGAGCTAAGACATTCTTGAAGAATGAAAGGTCTGCAATGAGAAATGATGCTAGGGAACTCAATGAGTTTATCCGGCAGTTCCCATTTTCTCCAGAAGAAGCTTTCAGAGATTCTGTTGAAAGTAGCCTTTTTAATATTGGGAAGATATACGAGCAGATAGAGTATAACGACAACCTATATCCGCAACCATTTGTAGAGGGTAACTTTGTATGGGAGTCTGGTAAGAGAGATACGAAAGTTCTTTTTAGACCAACATCTGGGGGTCGATGGAAAATAGGGTGGATGCCGCCCCCTGAACTAAGAAACATTAAGAAAATCGAGAGAGGCAACATGGTCGCTCCGAATTCTAGACTTGGCTGTGGTGGTGTGGATAGCTATGATTTAGATGCTACCGTTGACAACAGGGGGTCTAAAGGTGCTTGTCATTTATACAATAAGTTTAGTATGGAGCACCCTTCGAATATTTTTGTGGCTGAGTACATCAGTCGTCCTCCAATGGCTAAGATATTTTACGAAGATATTTTGATGGCTTCTTATTTCTATGGGTATCCTTTATTGATAGAAAATAATAAGTACGGGATAGTACGTTACTTCGAGGAGCGTGGTTATGATGGTTATGTTTTAGATAGGCCAGCTCATCTGAGATCCACTAGCAGTTCCGTGAACGTAAAGACTAAAGGTATCCCTTCTAACTCTCAAGACGTTATACAGTCTCACGCCCAAGCTATTGAAGATTATATACACCAATACGTTGGGTCAAGTGAAGACGGAAGCATTGGAGTTATGCCGTTCAATAGGACTCTAGAAGATTGGGTTGGATTTAAGATAAATGACAGAACAAAATATGACCTTAGTATAAGTTCAGGGCTAGCTTTATTAGCTGCTCAGAAGGCAGACAAGGAAAAGCCTAAATCGTCATTTAATGAGAAAGAATTCTTCAGAAGCTATAAATACAATAGCGGCGGGGGAGCGTCTATATTAAACAAGTGAAAAACATTATATTTGCTAATATGAGAAAATTTTTGTAATGGGGTACGAAAGCTCAAAAGGAATATACGGAAATTTCCCTGACCCATTTGCTAATCCCATGGAGAAGCAGTCTAAGGAGTATGGGGATAAATATGCAAGGGCAATAATTGGGCAGTGGGGAAGCGGTCAAGATTCTTCTTCATTGATGAGCAGGCGTACTTACGAGTTTGAAAAAAGCCGTGACTACGCCAACGGAACTCAAGACACAGCTATCTATAAGCAAATATTAAACTCACTTGATCCTAACAATGGAGATGGTACATTGCTCAATATAGATTGGTCACCAGTTCCAATCGTACCTAAGTTCGTTAAGGTTGTTGTAAATAGGATTCTTTCTCGCAAGCCATACCCTACCGTAGAGGCTTTAGATCCTGTGTCTAAGCAAGAGAAGGAAACAAACAAAGCTAAGATCGAGTCAGCTATTGAAAACAAAGCTGAATTCAAAGAAGCGAAAAGCCTAGGACTAAATCTAGAGATAGACCCCGACAGCCTCCCTGAGACTACAGAGGAAGCGGAAATATTTTTAGATCAAAATATTAAAACCAATGCTGAGATTGCAGCTCAACTAGCAACAGCACTTACTCTTGATTGGAATGATTTTGATCAAGATGTTTATCGAAGATGTGTTAAAGATCTTGTTGAGTGTGGTATTGGAGTTTGCAAAAGAAGTAACGACCCCAATTACGGAATAACTCAAGAGTATGTAGATCCTTGTAACTTTTTACACAGCTATACGGACGACCCTAACATGAAAGATATTGTTTATGGTGGTCATGTAAAGCGTATCTCTATTATGGAGTTAAAGCGAAAAGCTGGTGATCAGTTTACGGAGAAAGAATATGAGGAGCTTGCTAGAAATGTAATGAGTAAAACTTATAACGATCAAGCTAAATTCGCTACCCAAGGTTATGATGGGGCTGGTAAAAGGCAGACTTATGGTTATGATGATTTTCTAGTAGAGGTTTTAGATTTTGAATTCTTAAGTGTTGACTGCGTATACTACGAAAAGAAAGAATCAAAGTTTGGGAATGTAGGATTCTACTACAAGGGGCAAGAGTATAAGCCAGTGACTGACTCCGTGTATAAGCGGGAGCCATTTAAGATGGAGATTGAAACTGTCTATAGTGGTTCTTACCTTATGGACATGAGTAAGATTTTCAATTATGGTATTCAGAAAAACATTCCTAAAAATGTTCACGACATTTCTAAGGCTAAATTATCTTACAGTGTAGCCTGTACGAATATTAGGAAAATGATACCGAAGTCAATGGTTAGCGGTATTACTGGATTCGCAGATCAGCTTCAACTTACCCATCTAAAGATTCAACAAGCAGTAGCTAAAGCTAAGCCAGATGGGTTGATTATTGACATCGAAGGATTAGAAAATGTGCAGCTTGGAAGAGGTGGTGAGTTGTCTCCTTTGCAAATTCAAGATATATATGAGCAGACGGGTATCATGTACTATCGTTCTAAGAATCCAGAGGGAGGTTTCCAGAACCCGCCAATTCGATCTATTGAAAACGAAATAAGAAACATAAACTCTTTCATTACTCTTTATAACCATTACTTGAGAATGATTCGTGATGCTACGGGTGTCAATGAGGTTATGGATGCTAGCACACCTAAAGGAGATGCTTTGGTTGGTGTTCAGCAGCAAGCTATGGCAGCGGGTAATAATGCCCTTTATGATATTACTAACGCATCACTTGTTCTTTATAAGAAGGTATGTGAAGATATTGTGAAGTGTATTCAAATTGTTCCAGAGGAATCTGTTCTTCATTCTATTTATAAGAAGGCTATTGGTAAGCATAATATGGAAATCATTACTTCCTTTAAAGACTTACCTATGTACAACTTTGGTATTAGAGTTGTTAAAACAATGTCTGAAGAGGATAGGCTTTTCCTTGAGCAAAATATTCAAGCTTCCTTAGCTCAGAGAGAGATTGATTTAGAGGACGCTATATCTATTAGGCAGTTAAAAGATATTGACCAAGCTCAGCGCTTATTAATTGTTAGGCGTAAGAGAAGAGCTAAAGAGGCTCAGCGTATGGCTCAACAAAATATGCAGATGCAAGCGCAAGCCAACGCTCAAGCTTCCCAAGCTGCTTCTCAATCCAAGATTCAAGAAATGCAAGCTGAAGCTCAGATTGATGCTCAGAAGATTCAGCTCAAAGCGCAAGTAGATGTACAAGTTGCTGCTGCTATGCATCAGATGAGAAAAGAAATTGAGACTATTAAGGCTGAAGCTACTCTCGGATTCAAGACTGACGACCAGGAGTTCCGTGAAAAGATTGAGGTTCTCAAGGAAAACCGAAAGGATGATCGTGTGGGAAAGCAAGCGGTCGAGCAGTCAAAGTTAATTTCACAAAGAAAAGGTGATCGTGGAGAGCTTGACGAACAAGCTGAAGCGGGAGACATTGATTCTATAATCGAAGGACTATCATAAGATGAGTGTATCAAGTGTAACATTAGACGTAGCTAAAAGATTAGATATTATTTGTAGGAAAGGGGACACCTTTAGCCTTGTTGTTAACGTAACTGATTCAGCGGGAGCTGTTATTGATCTTACTGTTTATTCGTTTAAGATGGAGGTTAGAGAGACTGACACTTCTTCCGGATCAACGGTTTCTAATAATAATGTAACTATTACAGGAACATCGGGTGGTGTTCTAACTGTAAACATTGACTCAAGTATTATGAGTGGTGTTTCTAGTGGCTTGTATGCGTATGATTTGCAGACGATAAAAGCTGGGACTACTCAGACATGGTTGACTGGAGTGTTGCAAGTAAATGAGGATGTTACAATATGAGTCATCTTAATCTTATTATATCAACTAGTAATAACGTGGTTAGCCTTGTACTACCCACCTCTAGTTCTATTGATGTAACTATTGAGTCTCAAAAAACAATTACTATAACCCCAACTATTAATCCCGATACTATTTCAATCGACCAAGGAGCTAATGGATAGATCAAAACTACGTGCGTCTATAGCTTCTAAGATAAAGAAGGTTGGAGTTAAGGGAGTTAACAAGCCTAAGCTGACTAGGAGTCATAAGACTAAGAAGGCTGTTGTAGTTTCCACATTAGGGCCAGGTCAAGAGTCTGGTAAGGTTATTAGGTTTGGCGATCAGAAGATGGGGCATAATTATAGCCCCGAAGCAAGGAAAGCCTTTAAGAGTAGGCATGCTAAAAACATTAAGAGAAAAGGTAGTCCAGCATACTGGGCTAACAGGTTTCTCTGGGCTGGTAAAGGGGGAGGCTCGAAGCGCCCACCTAAAAGCCAAAAACGGACATTTTGATAAAAAAACAAAAACAACAGGATGTCTATATTTGCACATAGAACTTACTGACAAAAATAAGATATGGCTTCATTAATAAAAACACTATCACTAACAAGCACCGACACGGCCTCAGATGCTCTATCGTTGTCAGTAACAGACACCGTTACTGTCACTTCACCATCTATAGATGTCGCTAGGACAAGCATAGCTACTGGATCTGCTCAAGCATTAATAGCATCCAATAGCGCTTTTTCTTACGTATACATCAAGGTAGTATCGGGCGCAAACGCAACAGATTTCCTTCAAGTAAAGATTGATGGGAATGTAGTATTTAAAGTAAGGGTTGGAGAGTTCGCTTTCTTCCCATTGTATAACAGCCTAGCTATCACTGCCGAATCATATGGTGGTGCTACAACGGTAGAATATGGCTTCTGGTCAATATAAAAAACAAAAGATATGGCACTTGATGTAATTACAGTATCACCAACAGTATCAGATGGCGCTCATGCCGCTGGAGATGTTATGTTTGACCTTACAGAATTTAGTATGCCAGCTAGAGCATGCAAGCTTATAAACATATTCATGGAGGTCGCTAATGGTGGCGGTGAGGATGATACTAAGATTGGAGTTTTGTTCTTTAAAAAGAACACCACTGCTGATCTTGGAACTGGAGTTCTAAACACTGTAGCAGATATTGCACACGGTGACTTTACAGCTAATGAATATATTGGACAAACTATCCTTGCATTAAGTGATGGAAGTAATCTTGATTTAGATTTAATTCAAACTACTGCTCTTTACTACTCAGCCAATCAGTTTAGTACTGCCGCTGCATCAAGAGCAGGATCTGGACTTATGGAGATGGTTTTGACTTCAGACGATACTAAGGTATCTGGTGGAGTATCTAAAACTGTGGTATATATGGGTGGCGTGGTTCACTCTGGAGCCCCAGATCTTGATGGTACTGCCAATGTGAAGATTCACCTTCACATAGAATACTAGTATAAATGAAAATATAATTAAATGAATAAAGACATTGAAAATGTACTAGGGGAGGCTGGCTTCACGCTTAGTGATACGCCCCCTGTTGTTGAAGAATCAAAACCTGAAGCTGAGCCGCAAGCTCAAGCGGCTCAAGAAGCTCCTCAAGAAACACCTGTGGAGCAGAACACAGAGCAACAAGTTGAGTCACAAACTCAACAACAAGAAGAAGTTAATGCAAACGACATTGACGTTGCTAGCGAGGTACTATCATTCCTAAGCGAAAAGCTAGGTAGAAAGTTCGATAGCTATGACTCATTGTCTGAAGCAATTACTAATACACCTGTTGAAATTGATGAGCGTGTTAGCGCAATCAACAAGTTCGTTTTAGAGACTGGCAGATCGCCAGAAGACTGGTATAGGTATCAATCGCTTAACCCATCCGAAATGGATGATATGGCAATTGTTAGATTACAGATGTCTTCTAAGCACAGCAATCTCGACCCTAATGAAGTTAATCTATTGCTTGGAAATAAGTACAAGATAGATGAAGACTTGCATACGGAAGACGAAGTAAAGTTGGCTAAGCTACAGCTTAAGATGGATGCAGATGGTGCTCGCCAATACATTGGAGACTTACGAGATTCGTATATGGCTCCAACAGAAGGGGTGAGCGAAGATGACACGCTTATTACCGAAGAGTGGATTTCTGAAATGTCAAAAAGCACCAACACGTTTGGTACTCTAGATTTTGATATTCCAGGCAAGAACGAAATGTTCAAGTTTGGAATCGATGATGGATATAAAAAGCAATTGATTCAGAAGAACTCTAATCTTGAAAACTACTTTGACGACTATATAAATGAAGGTGGTTCGTGGGATTTCGACAAGCTAAATGCTCATAGAGCGTTGGTCGATAACATCGATTCTATTGTTTCATCAATCTATAATCAAGGATTGAGTGACGGGAAGATGGGTGTTGTTCAGACGGCAGCCAATGTGGATGCGTCTAGGCCTGCTGTTGGAGGCGAACAAGGTTCGGATAGTAAGATTGCGGAGCAGTTGATGAAAGCTCTTGGTGGTAGCGATGTTATGACTTTTAATCATTAATATTTTTATCTAAGAAAAAATGGCAATTACTCAAAATACCGGTAGAGATACCACAGCTATTCCGTTTGGGTCGGCTCCTAGAGGCATTAACTATAACGCCTTTACATTAACAGCGCCTGAAAGGTATACTTCTCTTTATGACTTCATTGACGAAGTTAACGCTCCAGATATTCGTGCTAAACTATCGAAGACTTTCGGTAACCAAGGCATCTCTGGATTTTTAAAAATGACTGGCGCTATCAAAAACAATGGTACTGCTGATAGTGTTCAATACTTTGAGGAAGCTCGTCTTCACCAGGTTCAAAGAGCGACAGCAACAGCTCACGACGCTGGGACTCACGTAGCTATAACTTTTAGCGCAGTTGAAGAAGCTGATTCTGGAAACTTTGTTTCTGCTGATGGTAGTTCTGAGATTCAGAAAGTTGTTAGGACTGGTGACATCCTTTTAATCAATGGTGTTGATCGTCTTTTAGTTACTGATCAAGCTGCTTCAGCTACATCGTTTACATGTCAACCTCTCACAACACTATCTGTTGCGACATTAGTCCAGGTATACGATATGCCAATTGTTGGTAATATGTTTGCTCAGGGTACTGATCAACCAGCAGATTTCCTTGAATCTAACGTAGTTAAAAGGACTAACCCTTATGCTATTGTTAAGGAGTCTTTTGAAGTTTCTGGTTCTCAAGCAACCAATATTGGCTATGTTGACGTTGGGGGTGGAGATCATCGCTGGTATGTTAAAGGCGAAATGGATACTCGCCAGCGCTTTATGGATAAGCGTGAGATGGTAATGCTTCTAGGGCAGGAAGTAACAAACACTGGTGACATTACTACTATCGATGGTACTGAAGGATACTTCTCAGCACTTGAAGATAGGGGAATGGTAACTGGATCTCTTCTCGGTAGTGGTGGTCTTGGAGATTTAGATCTTTTGATCAGAGAAATGGACAAGAATGGATGTCCTGCTGAATACGCTGTTTACTCAGCGACTGCTCAAGATCTTCTTCTTGACGACATGATTGCTGGAGCTGGATCACAACAAGCTGTATCTGCTGGATCTACATCGTCATACGGTGCGTTTAACAACGATAGGGATATGGCATTGAATCTAGGCTTTAAGTCTTTCTCTCGTGGAGGTTATACTTTCCACAAGAATAGCTTTAAGTTGTTGAATGACCCTACTCTATTAGGAACTGATGATGTCCACAATCGTTTAGCTGCTGGTGTTATGATTCCATTGGCTAACGTAGTAGATCCACGTTCAGGTGAAAGAGCTCCTTCTCTTGAAATGAACTTTAAGTCTGCTAATGGATACTCTCGTGAAATGGAGCACTGGGTAACTGGTGGTGGTGTACTTGGTTTTACTAACGATACCGCTGACATTGCTAAGTTCCACTATCGTTCAGAGTGTTGTCTTGTTACTAGGGCTGCTAACCAGCACGTTCTAATTCAAGGAGCTTAATTATTAACTTTTATATTTTTAGAAAACATGGAAAAATTCTTGTATTTCAACGCTGCGGCCGACGACGCTGTAACTCTTCCGCTGTCAGCCCTGAAATCTATGAGCCACAATGGTGCTAACACTGTTGTATTTGAATTCTTAACAGATGATGTGAACGGTAATACAGCTATTACTATTACTACTGCTGCTAATAAGGAGAAGGAGTTCATGGATGATGTATCTAGAATCATTGCTAGAGGTAGAGATCCTTTTGTCGAGATCGCTAACGATGAAGATGAAAGGTATGCTTCTAGTAATGTTGGAACTTCTGGTTCTGTTGTTGCTGCTATTGGCAGGGACGTGGGGCCACGTAGGAAAGTTGTAGATATAGTTGGTCAGACTACGGTTTTAACTGCTGCTGACTCAGGAACTATATTCACTGTGAATGTTGGTTCTAACGCTGCAACTACTATTACTCTTCCTACTATTACTGCTACTAATATCGGTAGTTACTACGAGTTCTTTGTAAACACAGAGAACACTGGTGGTATTGATATTTTAACTGCTACGACAGACGACACAAGTGGTGATGTATTCTTTGGAGCTCTCGGCATAGCGTCTAATGTCGCAGATAGTGGAGCTGTTTCAAGTGTGATCACTGCTGCTGACGTAAACCAAATTAACCTAACTGGAGCTCTAGCAGATTCAGGTGGTGAGGTTGGTAGTTTTGTGCGATGTATTGCTGTAAGCTTTTCATCTGCTGGTCACAGCCAGTGGCAAGTAGACGGAACTGTAGGAACAGACGATAACGACAACGCAGGTACTGCTCTATTTATTGATAGGGATTAATACCTTTAATACTAAGAAGGGGGAGGGGATAGCCCTCTCCCTTTTTTACTTTTTAATTGAATAATATTTAATATCATGGAAACACCAGAAAAACCAGCGGTAAAGCGAGGCCGTCCCATAACTCGCAAAGAAACTACAGCCCCAACTACATCTCCTAAAAAGAAAGTAGCATCTAAGAGTAGCTCTGTTATAAAGAGGGATATTCCTAATGAGGATAAAATTCCTAAGCTTTATGAGACTATCGGCAAACGTGGAGGAGTTTATTTTAATTTAAAAGGAAACAACCTCGTTGTATTTGATGAAGAAACTAATACCAACAGACAGATAAGGTATTGCCCTGGAGAGGCTTCTATTTATGTTGACGAGCAATCAAAGTCTGCAATTAGAGAGCCTGTTATATTTAGGAATAAAATGCTTTTGGTTAGGTATGATCAGCCAAATCTTCGTGAATTCTTGACTAAGCATCCTGAAAATATCATCAATGGCGGTGGTTCATTTAGCTTGGTTAATAAGCAAGTTGATGTTGAAAAGCAAATTGAAAACGACTTCCTTATAACTGATGCTATTACTATCATTAAAGCAAGGCCAATTGATGAGCTTTTGCCTGTTGCTATGGCATTGAATATAAAGACCAATCAAAAAGATTTAAATGTTAAGAGAGATTTAGTGAACTACGCTAAAAACAAGCCTCAAGATTTTTTGGATATGTTTGACAATCCTATAGTCCACGCACGTACTACGGTAATGCAAGGATTAGATTTTCAAATTGTTTCAGAAAAAAACGGAGTTATTGTTTGGCCAGACACAGGAAAGGTTGTAGTTTCGATCCCTGTAGGACAAGACCCAATCGATACTCTTACTCGATTCTGTATGACAGATAAAGGGTCTTCTGTTCTCTCTGAGATAGAAAGGCAACTTGCTGACATTGCCTAACTGTTTGTGTAACTCATAGTGTGTACTGATTGAAAAGGGGCTTCGGCCCCTTTTCTTATATTTGCCTATATATAGTTTTTATGGCAAGTGTAAGGGAAGTATATAATGCGTTAAGTGATTTAGCGAATAAGGAGCAGAGGGGTTTTGTAACTCCTACTGAGTTCAACTCCTTCGCACCAATTGCACAGCAGAATATATTCAATAAGCTGTTTGCAGACTTGACAGCGTCAGAGGCGCTACGTAGGCGTAACATCGATCCGGCTAGGGATAAGTCTGTATTAAAGCAAATTAAAGAAGACCTAGGAGTTTTCTCAAAAAACTCTACAATAACTAAGGCTTCTAGTGTGTTTGCCAAGCCCGATGATTTCGCTAGGCTCATAAGCATGAAGACGTTCGGTAGTGTTTTGCTAGACGTTACTAGCTCAGTAACGATTGATCCTATCTATGATGAAGAGAAGATTGATAGAATATTACTTAGTAGTCTGTCAGCTCCTTCAACCTCACACCCAGTAGCGATAGTCAAGGACAGCTTCGAGGTTTTCCCTACAAGCATAAACAAGATTATATTAAGATATTATAAGCAGCCAGAGGGATTAGATCCTACAACAGGAGCAAGGACAGTATCTCTTCCTAAGTTTGGATTTGATACAGATAATGGAAAGGAAACATATGTCGCTGTTAAATCAGTTGACTTTGAGCTCCCAGAACATTACAGTTCTGACTTAGTGTTTGAGATCGCTAAGCTTATAGGCGTCAACCTCAGAGATCCTAACGTGTATAATTATGGGAACGTAGAGTCTCAAAAGTCTTAAAAGATGGCAAGAAATTTAGTAACAGTATCACAAGTAGTAAATGATTTTATACTCACTCTTGAAGGAGATGACTATGCGAATAATGCATCGGATACTCTAATTCATAACTACGCTCTAAGAGGTATTAGGGAATTAGGTTTTGATTTACTTCAGAGAGTTCGTTCATTAAAGCTTTCTGTCGGTGTAAATGACACGGTTGATTTACCGGATGATTTTGTTGAACTTGTAAAGATTGGTATTGTAGGCGGTGATGGCTTAGTTCATGTCTTTGGCGAGAACAAGAATATTAACTACTCACAGAAGTATAAGACTGATAGCGCTGGTAACAACTTAGATAGTGATGGAGATGGGGTTTTTGACAGAGAAGATTCTAAGACGGGACTCACTTCGGCGGGTGTATTTGGGAGCGATGATTTTATCGTATTCTCAAATTATATTTATCAAAACAACATAGGACAAATCTATGGACTAGGTGGTGGTTTCTATCAAGGCGAGTATCGAGTTAACCTTGATCAGAATAGAATTGAGCTAGCTGTTAATACGGGTACTGGTGAAATAGTTATAGAGTATATAGCTGATGAAGCTAGGTCAAGCAATCCAACAGTTCACGTGCAAGCAGAGGAAGCTTTGCGGTCTTATATCTATTACCGATTGATTGAGAGGAAAAGCAGTGTGCCTATGGCTGAGAAGTCTAGGGCTAGGTCTGAGTTCTACAACGAACGAAGGAAAGCTAATGCAAGGCTTAAGGCTTTCAGTCAAGAGGAGGCGCTTAAAACTATTCGTAAGAACTTCAAGCAATCACCTAAGTATTAATGGCTATAGATAAACTTATACCACAGTACCTCAACAAGGATGAGGACGCTAGACTGATAAAGAATACAGAGATGTCTAACGCTGTTAATGTTAGAGTCTCTAATGATGCGGATGGCAATCAAGGTGTTCTAAAGAATGTTAAAGGCAATACTGCTGTGTCAGCTAGCTTACCTAGAGATTTAATTCCAGATTCTGGTAGCAATAGAATTATTGGTTCTGTGTCTTCTGAGGCTGGTAAGTGTATCTATTACTTTCTATACAATACTAATGGGCTTCATGGTATATATCAGTATAGGTACACTACCGATCAATACCATATGGTTTATGAGAATTCTGTTTTAAACTTTGGCTCTCAAGATCATATTAAGGCTGACGTTGTAATCAATCAGTTTGGTGAGCACCTATTGTATTTTACTGACAATCGTAATGAGCCAAGAAAGATTAACGCCACTAGAGCGCTTCAATTAAATTACTCATCAGTAATAAACAATGGGACTACAGCAGAAAAAGAATTGTTCTTGACGGTATGTAAGCAGCCACCGCAGACCCCAATTACTTTTGAGTTTATAACTGAGGAAAATAATAAGTCCAATAAGTTAAAGAACAACATCTTCCAATTCGCTTATCAGTATGTGTATGATGATGGAGAGGTTACCGCTTTATCTATGTATTCTAAGATAGCAGTGAGCACTACAAATCTTGCTCATAACATTACTGCTCAAACATTTTTTGAGGATGAGAATAACGCTATAAGGTTAAGTCTTACTGGGACGACAGGGCCAGTAGATAAAATAAGGGTGTTTGCTAGGAAGAATAATGATCAAGCTTTTTACAGAATAGGGGAGGTAGATAATCTAAGTTTCGGAGTTGGATCTGTATTTGTTTTTAGAAACGATGGAGTCTACAATTTATTGCCAGATCAAGATGCCTTTAAAGCTTTTGATGCTGTTCCAAGAAAGGCTTTTTCTCAAGCAATAAGCAATAACAGATTATTTTACTCTAACTACTTAGAGGGTTTTGATAATATAAAAACAAAGGGGAATCGTACATACCCTGTATATCACCCAACACCTTTTAACTTAGAATTTCCTTCAGAAGTGGCACCACATGAGTCCGGCGCATTCACTGAGTTTGTTCAGAATTACTATGACTTTATACTTGGAAATAGGATAGGGACTACCGAGCCTAGCACATTAACAGCTAATGATGATCTAGTTTCTTACGCTCAATTCGATGGGTATCCTGGAATTGAAATTGACCTTAGTGATGTTACGGGGATAGAGGCTATAGAGCCAGGGCAAATAAACTTCCTTGCTAAGTTTGACTTTACTGAAATGGGTATTGGTAGTTTTGGTGATGATATCAATCACTTTGATTACCCAATAACTTTTACTGATGACAATGGCGACCCGCCGCAATCTCTGATTGATCAAGGTTTACCTACAACCTTAAATATGAACTTGCTGACTCCTCAGTTTTCAGGTTTTGCATTTGGGTTTAATACTTCACAAGCAAACACTGTAAACCCCGTCGTGGAAGGTTTTACAGCCGAAGGTGATGTTGATGGTGGTGGTGATGATATTCAAGCATCAACAGCAATATCCAATCTTCAACCCGCAGCCCCAATAACATTTTCTACAACATTTGATGTTACTAACCAAATATCAGCAACTAACAATAATACTATAGAGCAAGCTTTTGCAAACGAATTAATAACGGCTGTAAATAATACTACTACTACTGAGTTCTTAGGAGTTCTTCAGACAGACGCTGTTTATAGTAACTCTAGTATATCCGGTGTTAACGGTAATCCAGTACAACCCCATGTATACTCAACAGTTGGTATTACTGATGCAGAGGTAAGTCCATCTGGTGATAATTTTCCATTTAGCGGCACAGATCAGCTAGCGGGAAAAATGGATTTTGAAGGGTTTGTAACATTCCAATTATACGGGGGTACTTATTTTCTTGATGCGGGCGTTCCAAAGGTTAGGTTTAAAATCAGAGTAATTGAAACTGCTTTAAATATTACTAGGCTTCGTTTCCTAGATCACCCAAGTAACGTATTTAACTTTCAAGATAATGATCAGATAGGCTTTGAGTATCTTCAGCATACTATGTCAGCCCCTATATTGGGGGGCGCTGGAAACACAACTGGCGCTGGTCTAGAGCTGAAGGATGATATTAGCGACCCAACCAATCAAATTATAACTGCCTATAGAGGTTTCAAACAAACCTCAGCAAGTATTGAATTTATCAATGATCAGTCAAAAGCATTTGAATCTTTTAAAGCAGGGGCTACACATGATCTTGGTGTTGTTTACTTTGATCACAGGAATAGACCAAGCGGCGTACAGAAAATTAATTCTGTTGATGTTGATCACTTTGGTCAAGCCCCAAGGTTAGGTAATGAAGGTAAAACTGAGATAGATATTAGGTTAGAGCACGAGCCTCCATCTTGGGCAACTAAGTGGGCTCCTGTATATTCTAAAAACACTACATACGAAAAGATACTTCAGATCTCAGTGTCAGAAGCAGCTCTCGCTAAGCAAACAGTTTATGCAGATCCGTTAAGCCCCACTAGTACCAATAGACCTGTATTAGAAAGTCTTGATGGAGGAACTACTGGTTTGATTTACCTTTCGCTAAGAAGCTTAGAGGGAAAGAACAACTCATACAAAGAATCTAAGGGGGCAAACATATCTTACGAATACAAGGAAGGGGATATGCTGAGGGTCTTAGAGTGTGTTAATAATGATGGCGTAAAAACAAGACCACTTGCTGAGTTCCCTATAACATCATACAAAAAATATCTTGATGATGAAAACAATCCTATAAGCTTGACAAGCGTGAGTGGTGTTGCTGATGAAACTTCTTACAGAAGGACTGGGTTCTTTATGACTATACGTGATGAAGACATTGCTAACTTCACTAGGCAAGATGTAGCGGCTGGAGCTGATTTATTTACAAACAACTGCATTGTAGAAATATATAGATCCGCAAAGATAGAGGAGAATCAAAGGTTTTATGAGATTGGTAAGTGTTATGATATTGTAGAAGTTAGTGGACAGCTAACTCATGGAGGTGATAGGAGCAACAGTGAGAGCCCTACATTTAATATTGTCGTGACTGGCTTTAACGACTTCACTACCTCTCAGCGTTTATATATAGGAGATAAAGTTTTAATTCCTAGTACGCTTAATGGGTTTGTTATTATAACAAGCATACACCTTAATGAAGATGGAACCTTTTCGTACACAACAGACGGAAATAGTTTTGGTATAAGTCAGCAAGGCACTAGTATCCTTAACAATACAATTGTAACAACTGTAGGTGATAACTATGGAGTATTCCCTGGAGTTGTCACTCTTGATACTGGGGATGTTTATTTAAGGAGAAGGTCTTTGCTAGTTAACACTCTTGACTCGACTACTGGCTTGCCTGATGAAACTAAGCCAGATGATCAATTCTATAAAACCTTTTTTATTGAGGATCAATCTGCTAGTGATTTCTTTGAATCAAAAGCCGTTTCAATTGGAAGGCCACATATAGAGACTCCAGACCAAGAGGAAATTCGTAGAACATCATCAGTCACGTATAGCGATGTATTTACTTTAGATAGCGCAACATTAAATCTATCTTCATTCAATCCGTCTTTATTCCCATTTAAAGACTACAACACGCAGCATGGAGCAATCTGTTATTTGATGGACAGGAATGAGGCGCTTCTTGTGATGCAAGAAAACAAAGTCTCAGCCACCCCAATATCAAGAGTGCTTATTGAAAGCGCAGCAGGAGGACAGCTTGTAACATCACAGAATGTTATGGGGACACCTACGTTCTATGCGGGTGACTATGGCCCTGGCTTACAGCCAGAAGGAGTAATTGAAAGGTTTGGTAGGGTTTACTTTGTAGATGTGTCTAGAGCTGCGATTTTACAGCTTGATAGTAACGGTCTTCAGCCTATTAGTGCTAAGCACATGGATTCATACTTCCAAACAAAGCTAGGGCTTATAGATAGTGTGTCTGTTGATAAGAAGGTTCCTTGTGGGTTTGACCCTGAGAATGACGAGTATATCGTGAGCTTTACTGCAAAAGATACTCAGAGGTTAAGCGTCCCTTCTGATGATGGTGGTGATATTATTGATGTAGAAAACCCAAATCTTTCTGGTACTAGGTATTCTGACGTTGTTGTTAATCCTGAGTATAGAAAGAATGGGGCTCCTTGGTGGAATGAAGACGCTGATCTTTGGCAAATGGATTCTGAAAAATGGAATTTTTCTGGAAACGGAGTGGCGTATATTGATCAACTGCCAGAGAAAGGGGGCGTTATATTAGACTCTAAGTTTGACAATGCAGTAACTGAATCAACTGTAAATATTAAATTCTCCTTGTATGGTGATGACTTTACTGGACTTGGCTTCATGTCAACTAAAGACAACACAATGTCCTTGCCTAGCTCCTTAATAAGGACTTCAAATGCAGGCTCTGTTACACTAACAAAGGGAACTGCTAGTACAACAGTATCAGGGGAGACTGTTGCTTGGTCAACCACTAAACAACTATGGCTTACGTTCTACTCTTTTGTTCCTGAAAACTACGCACACTTACATGACAGATTCTTTTCATTTGTAGGTGGTCAGATTTGGAAGCATAACGTAAACACTTCTCACAATAATTTTTATGGGTTTGCATATAGATCAGAGATAACCATAGTATCCAAAGGCAACCCTAGTATGGTTAAGGTTTATGATGCAATGTCTTATGAAGGAGATAGCCCTTGGAGCGCAACGGTTTCCAACTCAGACCAAACCACAAGCTTAATGCTGTCGAGTTCGTTTAGTGAAAAGGAAAATATGTGGTATCGTGTGGTGGGCAAAGATGAAACGAGTGGAACACTAAACACTTCTCATAAGATCGTTCTAGGTGAAGTAACAGCTATTGATGGGGATAAGATTACATTTTCCTCTAGAATCAGTAACTTGCCGTTTGGAATTGGAGACACCTTATTTAAGTTAGAATCATCATCTGAAACAAGCTTGAGCCTTACTGTATCATCTGTATCTGGTAGAAAAGAAATCACGGCAAACGCAGCCGTCACTGGTCTTGTAGTAGGTGATACTGTAATGGCAGTTTCAGACGATCAAATAAACGGAGATAATATTAGAGACTATTACGCTCAAGCAAGCATGAATAATAGTAGTGCATCAGCTATTGAACTTTACGCTGTTAACATGTCTTATACTCCATCAAACCTACATAACGATAAATAGATATGGCTTATCACTTAAATTTTCCTCTTAATTTTATAGTTGATGAAGAGGGTAATGTAATCCCAGAGGATGGCGGCGACGACAGCGGTAGCACTGGTTTTTCTGCAGCAGGAATGTCCATGATGGGTGGCGGTATTGGTATGATGGCTAGTGGTGTTGGTTCACTTACTGGCGGTATCATGGATATTCAAGCGGGAAAGGATTTGCGTGACGCAGGAATAGCAGAACAAAAGACTGCTAATATTGAGCTTGCAAAACTAAAGGCTTCACAGCCATCGCTAGACACCCCATCTGAATACTACGATTTAGTAAAGGGCGCTTACGATCAAAGACTCATGCAACAGCGTGTTGAAGATATTAATAGATCATTTGCCACTACCGCTGCTGCCGCTGGTCAGTATGGAGCTAGGGGTCTTGGTGCTGTTCTTCAAGCCTCATCTCAAGCTGAGCAAGCTCAACGTCAAGAAGTGTTAACACAACAGCGTTTACAAACCCAAGCACTTGGTCAGTTAGCTAAAGCAAGAGAAAGGGAGACTAGACTTAAGGAAATTAGGAGCACTAGAGATATTGAGTATGGGTTTGATGCTAAACGTGCTGCTGAGGCGAAAGAGTTTATGGGTGAGCAGCAAAGAAGAGAAGGTATCACAAGTACTATTACGGGTGCTAGTGAGATCGTTGGTGGTGCTGCTATGACTTCGGTAGGTGCAGGATTTACTGGATTCGCAAGTGGGGGCAAGATTGCTAAGCGTGGGGTAAGGGTTACGAAAACGCCAGGCAAGTTTTCTCACAAAGAAAACCCTCTTCATGTCGTTGATAAAGGCGGTGATAAAGTAGCCGAGCTTACCGGAGGCGAGTATGTATTTAACCCAGATCAATCCAAGAAGCTGTTGAAGATGGCTAAGAGTGGAGACACTCCTTTACACAAGTTTGTTTTAAACCTATTAATGAAATTCGAAAATAATGGCTAACGGATTCAAAACGTCTTTTGTAGGAAAACCTACTAGCTTTTCTCAACTAGGTGGTGCTGCGGGTCAAAGGATCGGCTCCTCTATTGAGAAGGTGTTCAACGCTGCCGCAGTTCAAAAGCAAAATAAGCTAAAGGAGGCTGAGGCTAAGTACGGCTTTGATAAGGCTGAGATGGAGATTATCCCTAGCGGTATTGAACCACGATTTAGGAGTGGGCTTCAGAGCTACTTAGATGATTATGTGAGCTTAGCTGCTAGCTCTAAGCAGAATCCGACTTCAGGAAATATTAATGCTTATAAGTTAGCTAGGCGAAACTACCTTGAGTATGAACAAGCAGCAACTACTTTGAGTAGTTTCAATAGGACTACTGCTGTTCAAATTCAGAAGGGTCAAGTTAAAGACATGATTGGTAGTGTTTCTGAAAACATGAATCTATACAACAAGTATAGGAATGGTGATGGAATTAAGCAGTATTACAAGGATGGAACTCTCTATGTTGTTGAGGAGGGTGTTGAAAAACCTTGGAACCAATCAACAGCCTTTTCTGCAAACTCAGTATTCGTACCGCCTATTGAAGCTAAAGAAGCAAAGTACTCTGTAGACAAAACTCAAGCAGATCTCGTATCTAAAGTATTTAACTCTAGAAAGGGAATTTTTCAAATTAGGGATAGTCAAGGGTTTGCTACTGGACAGATTGATGAGATTGAGGCTGCGAAAATTGGTGTTGAATTTCTAAACACTAGAGCAGAGACTGACGCTGAGCAAAACACAGCTATCTCAATAAACGCTTACAATCAAAATCAAAAGGCTGGTGCGGGTGTAACTGAAGAGGATATTGTTAAATCTGCTGTGATTTATGATCCAAGCATGGACAATAAGACTTTTGAGAGACAAGATTCTCCTACTGGAAAGATTATAAATGTTAATGTTGCTACAATCATAGGGTTAGATGATGAAGGCAAGGCAGTGTTTAGCACTACTAATTCTGATATAATAAGAGAGTTCGGTGGCACTGACACTTTTGAAGCGGCACGAATACTGAGGTGGAGAGATGCTAAAGCTGATTACTACGAAGGTAGCTTAAACACATCTATTAGTCAGATTGGTGTAGTAGATGAGTCGGGGCAAAAGTTGAGATACAACATATCACTAGAGAAAGCCCGAGCTAAAGCAGGAGTTGAAGCGGGTAAGGAACAGAAGAAGCTAATAGATGATCTTACAAAAAAATACAAAGGCGCTCCTGGTCTAATACAAATAGATGGAGGTTATGAGGCTCCGTCTAATCAGAAGGTAATTACATCTTCAGGAGAAGAGTCTACTGTTGTAGGTGTTGACTTCAACAAACAAGGGAATGTATTTCAGTATAAAATACAGACGGAAGTACCACAACTTGAAGCAGATGGAAGCCCAAAGATGGGTTTTGATTCTAGTGTTAATGCGATGGTTGAACTGACAACAACTGAGCAATCGGTTGTTAAGTTTGATGATCCAGAGTTTAGCCTAATCGATAACTTTATGAGGAATGAAGAGGCTGACTTAATTGCATTAGGGGAGCAAAAGGTTTTAGTAGCTGATAATATGTCGGAGTATGCTTTAAAGAATGTAGGTATCCCAACTAAAGTACTTATAGGTGGAGCTGAGGAATCAGAAGAAGAGAAATCAGAAGAAGAGGTGGTAGTTAAAGATTCGGAAAAAGACTTAACATTGAAGTCTTCTGCAAGCGTTCCAAAAGAGCATATAGATTGGATTATGGGTTCTACTCCACAGCAAGCTAAAGTCTACAGGAATGCTCTGAAAGACCCTGAGAAAAAAGTTTCTATAGAAAACGGTCAGTTGATTATACGTAAAAAATCAAATGTAGGCGCTGGCGCAAGCTTTTAAAATTATGGATGAAAAGTTACAGCAGTTACTGCTTGATGCAAAGATAGCTGGGGCTTCCCCAGAGGAGCTTCAATCCATTGTCGATGAGTACAACGGAGGGGTTGATAGTGAAGTTCCTGATTTCTCTATGCTCACTGAAGGCTTAGACAACTTGTTGTTAGACGCTAAGATAAACGGCGCTGACAATGAGGAGCTTAACTTGATAACAGAAAGATACAAGAAGACTGAGGCTGACCTTGAAATGGCTAGCCAACAGCAGTACCTAGAAACTTTAGATCCGGAGATAGCGCAAGCTGTTGATTCATTTGTCTTCAACCGTGAGGAGAAGATGGAGAACTACTTCAGAGAAAACTTTGACCTCAACAAGTATTACAGCAAATCGCAGTCTGGATTAGATTATGTAGCTCAGTTAGATGACAATCAAAAGAATGAGCTTAAGAATGAAGTTATTGATAACATCATAACTACTGATGGGTATGGTGATGCAGCTTTAGCACAGCTTCTTAAAGGAACTGATGAAGAACTTTCTAAGAATATTCAGAGTGCAAAATTAAGTGCTAACGCTATAGCTACTGGTGAGCTAGTCGGTTCTGTTGGGCCAGCGGGTATGGCGTTTATCGGAGAGGAAGGCAGAGCAAAAGCAGATAGCGACATCTATGACGACTTAACTAAAAGATATATTAGTGAGGCTAACGGAAGGTTTCAAGGTGCTATTATGCGACAAGACTCAGAGGAGTTCCTTGCTACGCTTCCAGAGGAAAAAAGAAATGATCCCGCTTATTTACAGTCTATAGAAAATACTCTTAATAAAGAGTATGACATTATTCTTGATCTAACAGGTGATGGGTATTCCTATAAGAAAGAGGGTAGGCTTCATGTTGTAGCTGACACTTGGGATTCAATGATGAAGAGTTTCTCTGAAACTAGGACAGCTATAGGAACAATCTCAAGAGATGTTTTAGGTTACAGTGAAGAAGATGTAGCTAAATACAGAAAGGAACGTGGGGAGGTTATAGACGAAAGAATGAAGGATGTAAGAACTCCATTAAAAACTATTTCTGAAAAGTTTGAGAGTGGAGACATCCTTGGGGGTATTAGTGATGGTATTGTTATGACGGGGGAGTCTGCTCCTATGATGGCTGCGGCTATAGGTACTGGACTTATTACACGTAATGCCAGAGCTGTAAGCGCAACGACTAAAGCTTTTCCTAAGCTAGCTAGAACTTCGGCGGGATTTAAAAAAGCGCTAGCTGAAACAAAAAAGAAAAGAGGGCTGATAGCAAACATAAACACGTTAGGCGTAACCTCTGCCTACGGATCAGCAACAACCTACAATAGGGTTCGTGACGAAAAGTGGTATAATGAATTAAGCGGTTGGGAGCAGGCTGGGTATATCGGAGTTATGGGTATAGCTGAAGGAGCCCCTGCTGCTGTTGGCGCTAGCTTGTTTAACAGCATGACAACTAAAACTCTTCAAGCTCTTGCTAGCGGAGAGGGCATAGGATCTATAGCTAAAGGCATGCTGATTAGGACTGGATTTGCAGGTTCTTCTGAAGCATTAACAGAAGGTTCTACTGCTGCTGTTCAGTACACTGCTGATATTGCTGCTAAAAGAGCAGGGGGTCTTATTGATCCTAAAACCGATAAGCTGATTGAGTTCAATGATGAAGACTTCTGGAGGCAAACAAAAGACGGGGCTTATGCTGGTCTTGTTATGGGTGCTGGTCTTGCTGGGCTAGGTGCGGGAGCAGGGCTTTCGATAAAAGCTGTTGGGTTGGCTGCGGCTTCTATGCCTGTTCTGCAAAGCCAAATGGTTATCAAGCAACTTAGAAAAGATTTCGATGCAGAGAAAAGCAGAGAGGGTAGGGCTACCATAGGTCAAAGAATTATAAAGGCTGTTAAGGATGCAAGTAATATTGAGAGAGACAGAGAAGCGTTCTACACGCAAATATCTGAGGAGAATCAAGGAGACTTTGATCAGCTTGTAGGCTTACAAAACAACATCACTAGGCTAGCTATTGAGCACACTAAGTCTAAAGGTAAAAGGAAGGCTGAGATTCGAGAAGAGATGGGTGGACTTCTTGAGAAGCGTAGTTCTATTGAGTCTAAGTATGATGCTGCTTTTGAGATTGACATTAAGTCAGAAAGGCGTAGGATTTTTACAGCAGCTACTAAGCTAGATAAAAGGTTTGGTGGTTATGGTGAAGTGTTTGGTGATCAAGATTCTGTTACCGTTACCGAAGGAAATGCAGATGAAGTACTAGATAACATATTAGATTCTAATATCTCAGATGCTGACTTAGAGGTTAAGATGGGGCTCGACCCTGTTACGGTTAGCACTGTAGAGGCAGTTAGAGATGGACTAGTCAATGCTGTTAAGGTTGTTAAGGCTTTATCAAAGATGGTTGACCCTAAGACGGGTAAGAAGCCTAAGCTAGTTATTCATAAGACTGCTGATTCGTTTATTAAAGGAACTGGTGAAGCTCCATCTAGAGGGGTTTGGAAAGGTAAGGGCGAGATACACTTGCTTGCGCCTGCTATTAAAAACAACACTGCATACCACGAAGCCTATCACGATTTTGTTTTAGAAAATCTTGGGGTTAGTAAAGTAGCTAAGCTAGCGGCAGCGTTAGCAAAAGGAGTTAAGGGAGATGCTAGAGCTAGGTATGCGAACTTCTTGAGAGGCTATGTTGGTGATCGAGATGTAAACATCGATGAGAAGAACTTAGCTAAAACTATTGAGCAGAATCCAGACTTGTTTGGTGAGGAGTTCTTGGTTGAGCTGCTTGGTGATCTTAGTTCGGAGAACGTATCTATAGAGTTTAAGAAGGGAGTCATAGACAGCTTTATGAGCTTCATAGCTCCGGCACTAGGTAAGATCGGAGTCAACATAGACGTAGACAAGATCAATAATAGAGCTAAGCTACAAGATGTAGTGAACGCTATTGAGAAGGCTACAGGACAGCTTCGTGAAGGAAAGGCTGTAGAGGCTGTTGAAGATATTGATGCAGCGGTTGAGGTTACTGAGGATGTTGATGTAGATGAGACTACTACTAAGCAAGCAGATGATGACGCTGAAAGCAAGGCTCAAGTAATAGAGGAGCTTTCTCAAAGACCTGGTCTTCAATCTCTCTTAGATGCTACTGGATTAACAGAAGCAGATATAGAACAAAGGAAATCTGAACTTAAACTACCAGAGTCTCAAAGACAAAAGAGAGTACCAACAATTGTAAATGGACTTCAAGAATATACTGATGGAGAAATTACTCAGCAAGAGTATCTTGAAACTGTTCGCAAAGATTCCCCAATTAGACTATTTGATTCTGTTCCAGAGATACCGAGTGTATTAGACATGGCTGGTGCGCTTAAAAAGAACTTGCTAGACTCTGGTATTATTGGCGTAAACAAGCAGATACCTGAATCATACTACATTGGTTTAAGGTTAGACATTAGTGCATATGATAAATACGACACTTGGGTAGTGTCTACACATCAAGGTAAAAAATCTGAAGCAAGATCACCTTACCTTGGAGGAAAGATTATAGGGTACGCTCAAACAGCTTTGATTACAAACGCTACGTTTGACTCTACACCAAGGGCTGCTTACAAAATTGCAATGGGACTTGATAAAACTACTATTGCTAGAATGTTTGGGGATAACGTGAACCACGATTCAGCAGAGCTTAAGGCTAGGGCTGAAGAAATTATGGCTGGTTCTGAATACAATGTAGATCAGAAAGAAATTGGTGTACAAGAAGGGTGGGTTCAAGTGGGTATGAATCCGTTTAGGCATAGTTGGTTCTACGATAAGCGTGATGGATTACCTGTTTCTACTGCATCTGAAATCATTCAGATTGGAGCTTTAGTTTTAGCGAAGAACACTGAGAAGATTAGTGTCGCAGATCCACGTTTTGAATTCAATATTGGGGATAAGGAGAATGTTAAGAACATTAAGTTCCAAAAAATAACTGAGGAAATTGTTGATGGCGTAGATAATCAAGAGGCTATTATTGATACTCCTATCTCTATTAATTCTAGAGTGCTTGGGGATGCGCCAAAGAAACAGCAGATAGATGTTTCTGATACATACATGGCTAATGAAAAGGTTGTAGATATAACCAACCTTGTTCGTGACTTTGAGAAGGATAATGGTCGATCTCCAAATGTTTGGATTTGGATGGGGGATCAACTTAAAAGAGGTGAGTATTTTAACCCTGAGACTGGTGTTAAAAATTCATTGCTTGGTGGTGTAGGGTTTTCTGTTGCTGAGGACATAGATACCGAGAATGCTGTATGGGCTTCTGGATTATCTATGAATACTCTTTCTACTAGAGTTGAGCAAGCGGATTTTATTTTCATTATGGCTGGATCACCTAATAGTGGTCACAACTTTTCTAAGGGATCTATAAACACCTTATTTGCTGAGATTGAAAATGGAATGAAGAACAACATCGGCAAAGAGTTTGGTGGTGTTGAAATTACTGATGGTTCTCTCGATGAGTTTATTAAGATTACTAATGAGCTTTTAAAGGAAGAGAAAAAGTCTAAGGGTGAAATGGCTCCCGTTAGCAACACGAAGAAGTGGTCTACGGTGCTTAAGGGTTTAAATGAAAACGGGAAAGATCTAGCTGATTATCCAATAAGAAAAAGTGTTGTGGAGTTAATGCTCCATGAGGGTGCGGGTAAAAAGCATGGTCTAGAATTCCATAAGTTCCTTCACGATGACCTTAAGGTTCCTAAGAAAGATGTGTTTAACGATCTGATTAGGGATGAGTATCTGTCAAAGCTAGACGCAAAGTATGGTGATATTGTTTCTATACTAAAGCCTACTAGCGTAAAGGAGAATGCTAACGACCATGACACTTATGCTAACACTATCATTGGTGAGTTTGTAGGCATACCTAGTGGTATATATAACGTAGCAGACATTGTCCCAAACAATGTTCTTCAAAGCCTAGCAAAAGAAGGGGCAGATATAGAGTCTCTTTCGAAGTCAGCTAAGATTAAAACTGCTGCTGGAGATGTTGGTGGCATTTACACTGGTGAAAACTTAGAGTCAATAATTTCTGAAATCAAATCCGTTAGTGAAGATCCTTCATCTGTAAGGAGTGTTGCAAAAGCTCAAGACAGCCTTATCAGCTTAGTCGCTGACTTCATTGAACAAGGAGTAGCAGATCCTTCTGTTCAAAGAGATGGGAGAAGAAAGAATCCTGTTGTGTCTATTGACAAAAGCGGTCAAGATACTTTGTTCCCTCACCTTTCTAGGAAGAATAAAAAAGAGATTATACAGATCCTCATTGACAACGGCTTGTCTAAGGAGTCAGCAGAGATTACCTATAAGCAAGCTGTGCTTTTCAAGAAGGGTCGTGTAGCGGGTAAGAAGCAAATTCAAAAGACTGTAGTTAATGTTCTTAAAAAGAACTTAAAACTAAAGACTACTGAAGCTAAGGACTTACAGAAAGAGCTTAACGAAATAAGAGAAAAGGCTAAGACTGTAGCTGAGTTTAGGAAGAAAGCTAGGGCGCTTATTAACGAGAGATCAAAGGAATTTAAGGTTAAGTTTACTGCGGCCCAGATTACAAAGGTGTTCGAGATTGCGATGAGTGCTAATCAAGTTAGCGCTAAAAGGTTAGCTAAGGAAGGTGATGCTTTCATGGATACCTTTATAGAAAGGATGTCTAAGATCTTTGATGCTCAAGACAAGAAGCAAGCGATGCAAGATTATATCGATAGTGTTGCAAAGGCTAAGCAGATCATGGCTAAGATAAAGAGAAAGCTTAAGGCAACCAAGAAGGGTAAGGCTTTGAAGGCAAAGACAGCTTACCTTTTACCTGCTACAAAGCTAGCTAACGTAGATGCTAATCTTATATCAGTAGAAAACATTGGGGAGTTTTTAAAAGCCTTAAATAAAACTCTAGAGACTGTCGAAAATATAACAGTCAGAAAAAACAAGAAGACTGGTGAGATTGAGGTAACGACAAAGAACAGACTTACGGCTTCTCAAGTCCAAGCTTTTGCAGATACTTACTCAGAGATTGAAGCTTTCGGCAGGGATCTAAAGTTTACTAGAGCAGCAGAAAGAGCTGTTGAGAGAGCAGCTAAGAACGGTATCGAGACTACCGTTGAAGAGGAGAAGGCTAAGCTTGTTGAGAAGTATGAAAGAGGTTTGCTATCTGCTTCACTTAAAAGAATACAAGATCGTATTGATGAGTGGAACGAAGCTAACCCAGACAATGAGAGAAGCATTGATAATCCTATAGACCTTGAGACTACTATCGATGAGCTGTCAGAAGAGCAGTCTCAGTTAGCGGAGATTAAAAAAGAAACCATCATCAAAGATGGTCTACTTCCGGTCATTCAAAAGAATCTAGATAGGCTGTTGCAAGACCCTGACGTAAGATCAATCTTGGGTATAAGTGATATAGATTCGTATGACGCTGACGCTCTCACTAAAAGAATGATGGGCATTGACCAAAGGGTTCTCATTCAGTTAGAGTTCAAGTTAGACTCTATGGTTCTGAATGGGGATGCGTATGGTATTGAGTATGTACGTGTGTACTTTGATGCTCTTGATGCTAGGAATAGATTAGCAGAGTTTAAGGATAACAACCCAAGGGTAAAAGCTAGAAGACCAACCTTGCTAGGTATTTCAGATCAGTTGATTACTAGCTTAGAGAATTATACAAGGCAGATGTTCCCTCAAGTAAACAGAAAGAAGTTGACTGAGGTTAGGGGAGGCTTAATGCTTGACAAGCTGTACAATAGGTTTGAAAATGCTGAGCAACTTATAGCTGAGTATGATTCGTTATTGGTTGATGAGATTAATTCTATAAGTGAAGAGGAGGGCAATAGTGTTAAGACTTCATTTGATCAAGTATTAATGACCATCTTCTCAATGGCTAGACAAAAGCCAGAGACTAAGCTAGAAGCACAATGGTATAATGATCTTAGGGATGCACTAGACAACACTATAGAATACAACGAAGCTCAAAAGAGGGTGTTTGATAAAGACACTATTGAGCAAATGAAGGAGGCACGTGATTTCTTGTTCTCTGGTACTGCTGATCTTAATGAGCTTATAGACAAAGTAACCTCTGAAAGGGAGAGTGACATTGTTCGAATGGTTGATTTTATAGCGTCTATGCACACTAGAAACACAGCTTCATTTGAAGGATATGTAAATAGGTTCTTAGGTAAGGAGTTAAAGCATGAGGATAACTACACTCACTTTGATGTAAGGAAGCAAACTGGCAATGCAGCTCTTGATGAAGTGCTAGACACTAGATCTCTTCTTATGGAGAGCTTGTCTAATTCTAGCATAGACAACATGAAGAAGATAGCCGGAGCTTCTATAGAAAGAAATCCACAAGCTATAGGTGAAGGAACTGTGTTAGGGTTAGACTTTTATGTGTCTAACATGGGTGCTATCCAAGAAAATATAATCCTAGAAAAGACAGCATCTACAGTAAGCGCAATAGTAAAGACTTATAATTCAGATGAGTTTAACTCGCTGATTGATGATAGTGAAACTAAGTCTAGTCTTAAGGCTAAGCTGTCTCAGCTTATATCAAAGGATAGGACTAACACATTCTTTGCTCTCAAGCCAGAAATTAAAGTGTTTGGTAGGTCGTTCCCTAATCCAATTATGGCCCTTCGTGCTGCCTCAGATGTCCTTGCTTTTGGTGGGCTTATCAATCAAACTATAGTACAGAGTACAGTTTTGTTAAATGTTATAGGTTATTCCTTTAATCCTGGTCAAGCAATAGCGCATCAAACAAAGATGTATAAGAACCTTTGGATGAGGTCTTTAAAGAGGGATAAGCTTTACAAGAAAGACTACGTTGTTCTTAGTGATGCTGAGAATGCACTACTTCAGCAGTCTTCTGTCTTCAGAAGGGATTACCAAGAGGGGCTTCTTAATGCTGCTAGTGGTCAGATGGAGTACGACAAAGGAAAGTTCAGAGGGGCTGTAGATAAAATGAGGGATTTCTCTTTAAGAAATCTAGTCAAGACTGACAAGCTAGCTGCTGTTGCGGGGTTCTTTACTTACTACGGGGACTACCTTATTAATGAGGGGGTTGTTGATAGCTATGACAAGATAGATTACAATGAGCAAGCGAGGCTTGTAAAAGAGGGAGACAAGACAGCCTTGGCTGCCCTTGATTACGCTAATGCAACAGTGAGTGCTACACAAGGGCCATCTACAGGAAGAGAGCAAACTGAGTTCTTCCAAAAAGATGACTCTGTGGTTCAGTTGCTTAGAGAGATATTCGTTAGGTATCAAAGGTTTGCATACAACAAGAAGGCTAGTATGAATGCTGCCGGAATGAAGCTTAGGCTTGGTGAAGATGCCTCTACTAAAGCAGAGGGAGCTAAAGAAATGGTTTCAATAATAACTGAAGCTGCGGTGTTCCATGCTGCAAAGATTGCTTTACTGCCTACTCTTTATCAAATAGGTTATTGGTTATTGTTTGATGATGATGAAGAGGCTGAGGACTTAAAGAAAAAGAACAGCAAGGCTTATGATTATGCTGGCAGAATATTGCAAGACATTAATCCTGTTCCAGATATTCCTGTGCTTAATGACGCAGCAATACACAGCTTTAATAAGTACGTATTATTCCCCGCAACAACAAACCTAACAGAAGACTTTAAGGTTCTTGAATCAGACACTTATGATGATGGGTTTAAGAGGTGGGTTGAGTCTGGTAGAGGTATACCTGAATACACGTTTAGTCCTTCAGTGGACAAGCCTAATTTTATTCTTAATAATCTAGGTGTTTATGGGCAGACTATACAGAAAACTATAGAGCCATTAAGCAACTTAAAGACATTTAATGCTGATGGATATATAACTTCATCTACAGGAAAGAAGTACTACGTAAGGCCAGAGGATAAAGACAAGATGAAGATGCACTTAATATTCACTGGCATCCAACAGCTTGCGGCTTTTGGTGGTATTGGAGTTAAGGAAATTTCTAGTATGACAAAGAAGCTAGATGATCAAGCTAAACGTAGAGCCCTTAAGAGTGACTTCGAACTATTGTCTTATGAGAAAACACTTTACTTTGATTTATTAAAAAATCAAAAGGATGGTCTTGATTTGATTGAAGACTACGGGGTTGACATGGCTCCTGAGATATTGCGTAGTAAGCTTGAAGAGCTAGATCCAAATGATCCTACGGCTCTTGCTAAAGCTTATAGACAAATTAAATCTGGTGGAAAGATCGCTGGGTTTGAGTCTTACTTAAAGAAAAAATTTCCTGATCACTATGGTAAGTTCATAAGAGATGTCAAAAACATCTCCAAGGCTGACTCAAAAAGTGTAGAGGTGTTAAGGCGAAACGCTATAGATGATATTACAAGTAACTATTCTGACGAGGATGCTGAAGTATTTCAATTAATGCTTGATAACTATCTTAGCGTTATGAGTCCAGGTAAGTTGGAGACTTATAAAAACATCCTATACAGAAACCCAATTGAGGAAGATTAATAATAACATTATGAAACTAGAAGTATTAAGAATAAGCTCGCAGTCTGATTCTACAAATGGAGTTCTGTATAAAGTAAATACAGATGGCAGTAGAGAGTTCTTGGCTTACACGCTAGAGGACGAAGAGAGAGATGAGAAAGTAATGCATGAGACTAGGATTCCTTCGGGTACTTATAGGATTACTCTAAGAACAGTTGGGGGATTTAACGCTAAGTATGCAAAGAGATTCAAGGACATTCACAAGGGTATGCTATGGGTGCGTGACGTACCTAATTTCCAGTATATACTTATTCATTGCGGTAATACTGACGAGCATACTAGTGGTTGCTTATTGCTTGGTAAAACTCAGACGAGCAATAAAGATACGAAGGATGGGTTCATAGGTAAGTCTACTCAGGCTTACTTTGATGTGTACCCACCAATAGCTGAGGCTCTTGAAAATGGAGAGGATGTATCTATCACATATATAGATCACGCATAATGAGGATACTGTTAACTTTCCTTCTGTCTCTATTAGGATTAATTAGCACAGCTCAATTTTCCTACATAGACTTAACCATTGGATTTGATCAGTACCCACAAGAAACAGCTTGGGCTATTACTCAAGGGCCGGATACCATTCTATCTGATGATGACTACGGTTATACTAACTACGTTAGCACCACTATAACAGAGAGGCTCTTAATGGAGGCTTCTCCTTTTCCTTACAAGTTCACAATGACTGATGAGTTTGGGGATGGAATCTGTTGTGACTATGGTAGTGGATTCTTCTCTGCTGAGAATCAATGTCAAGGAGTTCTGTTTGAGGACTACAACTTTGGGTCAGAGATGGTGGAGTATGATTTTACTCTTGCTCCTTGTGACTTACCTACAGTAGATGTAACCTTTCAACTAGACTTAAACGAAGCCCCTCTAGAAATAATTAATCCTGAGATAAACGGTACGTTCAATGGGTGGTGTGGAAACTGTAATCAGTTGGAAGATCCTGATGGTAACGGGGTTTGGGAAGTAACAGTTCCTTTATCTGCGGGTAGCTATTTATGGAAGTTCTCTTCTAATAACTGGGAGTATCAAGAGTTTCCTGACGGAGTTAATGAGTCGGGCTGTTTTGTTTTTGATGAGTTTGGTTTTATCAATAGACAAATAACTGTTGGGGACGAAGACATTGTCCTTCCCCCATTCTGTTGGGAAAGCTGCTTGCCATGTGGGGCTATTCCAGGATGTACAAATCCAGAGGCTTACAACTGGAATCCTTGGGCAAACTTTGATTTAGGATTTTGTGACTTACCTATAGCAATAGAGTGTGAGTCTGGGGAGTCTCCAATTATAGTTACGATAGTACCAGATAGCTACCCTTCTGAAACAGCTTGGGAGCTGTATGATCAAACGAATGCTGAAACTATTTATGAGGTATTACCAGGCGAGTATGATACTCCAGGCATCCCAGTTCAGACAGCAGTATGCGCCTCAGTAGGATCAACACTACAGTTTGAGATTACAGATACTTATGGGGATGGATTGAATGCTGCTCAGTTTGGTGGTGTTGATGGGACTGCTGTTGTAGGTTCTTGTGATTCAATCTATTACTTTACTAACCCAATGAATGTTGACTTTGGATATGAAGATGAAATTTTCTTTGAGGTCTTGGCTTGTGCGGGCGACCTTGATATTGAGGGATGTATTGACTCTGATTACATAGAGTACTCACCAGATGCTACGATAGATGATGGAAGCTGTTCAACACTAGTAATCGAGGGGTGCATGGATAATACGCAGTACAACTACAACCCAGATGCAAATGTGGAGGACATGGTAATTGCGTGTGACTTTACTCTGACAATCACTGACGGTGTAGGCGATGGTTGGTTCGGAAGCTGGCTAGGGGTTTACCAAGAGGGATGGCTGTCTTCACAGTACGAGATGAGTCCTGATGATGGGTTTGAGAAAAGTTACTCCATTCCATTAAACTCTATTGATGAAGCTCAAGTTTATTTCTTTGCTAACTCTCAATCAATAAACACTATACAGCAGTGCGGGTTTAAGATAACTAATCCTGAAGGAGAAGTTGTTATTGAAGTGCCTCAGTTTTTTGTTAATGCCTTCCCTTTTGTATATGAGTTCCAACCTTATTGTGGTAACACTTGTATACCGTTTGCTTACGGATGTATGGATGAGTCTGCGTTTAACTACGCAGCTACTGCTAACACCGATGACGGGAGCTGTTACTATTCTCCGGGGTGTACATCAGCAGGCTACTTAGAGTATTATATTCAAGACTTTGAGGCTGACTATGATGACGGGAGCTGTCAGACACTAGCGGTATTTGGATGCACTGACTCAACAGCTTTTAATTATAACGAAGAGGCTAACGTAGATAATGGGGGATGTGTTGCTGTTGATCTTGGTTGTACTAATCCATTAGCATATAACTACACTCCTTCTGCTAATGTAGATGACGGCAGTTGCATTCCATTTATATTTGGATGCACAGACTCCACAATGTTTAACTATAATCCAGAAGCTAATACTGATGACGGGGAATGTCAGCCTTTCGTTTATGGCTGTATGGATTCAACGATGTTTAACTTCAATGCTTTAGCAAATGCTTCTGACGATTGTATTCCTTTCATATATGGCTGTACTGATTCTAGTATGTTCAACTACGATCCATTATCGAATACAGAGGACTTTAGCTGCATTCCCTATATATATGGGTGTACTGATATGGCTGCTCTTAATTACGATTCAATGGCTAATACAGACAATGGTTCGTGCATTGAAGTGGTTGAAGGCTGTATGGATCAAGATGCGTACAACTATAATGCAGATGCTAATACTAGCACTGATACTTGTTTATATGATGCAGGATGTTATGGTGGCCCAGGCGAACCTTACTGGCTTAATGACCCTTGTTACGCTTGGGTGATTGAAGTAGACCCTTACTGCTGTGATAGTGATTGGGATGACTCATGTGCTAGCCTTTACCAATACTGTGGAGACAACTATGTTGGGATAGGGGATCAGTCATACCTATACTTAAGCTTGTATCCAAACCCTACAACAAGTATAGTAAACGTAAAGTCTACGCTACCTACAGTGTCAAGCGTATATAATATGTCTGGTCAAATTTTAATAGACTCAAGTTTATCTGACAAGCTAGATCTATCAGAATACCCTGCGGGAGTTTATACGGTGCAAGTAAAAGTTGGGGAAAGAATTCACTGTCAAAGAATTATCAAGCAATGAGATATATACTGACTATTATAACTTGTTTACTTCTCATGTCTGCAAGCGGGCAGTCGCTAAAGAAGATAGTTAAGTTCTCTACCTTTTATATTGGGGCAAGCGGTAACAATTCACTAGCTCCTAGTAATGTGTATGGGGTATCTAATGGACTGACTACTGATATTGTAGAAACTCCTTTTGATTACGCTATAACAGCGGGGGTTAGGAAGATAGCTAGGTTTGGATATGAGAACAGAGCGAATGCTTTCTATGATGGTACTGAAAAGTCTTACTCAGATGCTGCTACTATAGGAAAGATCAAGGGCTTTGAGTTCTTGTCTGAGGTAGATTGGAAGAGACAGCAAGGAAAGTCTTTCTTTAATCAAGATCACTTCGTTAGATATGTAGCTAAGAACTGGATTGCTAAGGCTGAGTACATAGAAGATAACTTTGCAGATGTTAAGTACTTTGAATCATCACAAAGATTCAGAGTTAACCTTAGCAGTAAACTTAGTATTAATCTAGGCGCTGTTCAACGTATCTCTGAGCCATACGGATACAACCCATTGAATGATTGGGTACTACCCACCGGACAGATTCACTACACAGCTCTTGCTTTAGAGGAAGGGTACACTGTTGATGTAAACAACTCAGAGTTCTTCTCACCTAATGGAGAGCTTGTTGCAAACAGTACTGAGGTTTGGGAGGCTGTCGTTGTCCCTCAAATGCTAAGTGATTACGTCAGCAGAAAAAGAAGCGAGCTACCTAACCAATGGGTGCATTCTCTTGTGGTGGGATATGACTTGTATCACTACACAGATGACTTTTGGTTGCACAGTTGGAGCAATGTTTTGCCTTACCACCTAGACTCAAATGGGGAATACTCTTACAGTGGGTTCAATGATGAAGAGCAATGGATTGATTTCTCAGGAGGTCTTATATTTGGAAAGAGATTTAGTAAGAGTTTAGGTGTTTACCTTGAGGGTAAATACAATAGGTATTGGGATAGGCAGTGGTATGATTTCTCAGTTGGTCTTAACTATGTAATACTTTAAGTATGTACGAGTACAAGATAACATTAGATAGGGTTGTTGATGGTGATACTATAGATGCTCACATTGATCTAGGCTTCGATATTACAACCAAGAAAAGAATTAGATTTGCTGGTATCAATACGCCTGAATGCAGGACTAGAGATATAGAAGAGAAGCAGAAAGGCTTAGCTGCTAAGGCAAGGCTGATAGAGATATTAGAGAGCGCAAAAGAGATACATCTAGACTCTCATGGAGTAGGTAAGTTCGGGAGAGTTTTAGGACAGCTTCATGTAGATAGTGAGCATTCAATTAGTATGGTTGATGTGAATCAACTATTGATAGACGAGGGTCATGCTGTGGAATATCACGGTGGTAAAAGATAAGAGATGGCGAAAGAGCTTAATGAAGAAACTGGATTTAAAGTAAGTGTCAAAACACTTGCTGGTATTGGGGGTGTTATGGCTACTGTTATTAGTATGTGGTTTGTATTGCAAGCTGATATTGCTGAGGCTAAAGAGTTACCCATACCTCCTGACCCAGAGGTAACACGGATGGAGTTCGACATGAAGGATCAGCTCATACGTCAAACTATTATGACGACACAAGAAGATGTGGGTGAGATCAAGGAGGACATGAAGAGGATCGAAGAGAAAATAGATAAACTTAAATAATAAAATTATGAAAGGTTTGTTACTTAGTCTGCTCTCTTGTTTTGTTTTTTCTGGAGCGCTACTTGTATCGATACCAAAGGTTGATCCCCCCAACCTATCTACAGATGGAATTGTTGTTGTGGAGTTTAACGCTGCGTTTAATAAACAGAACAGTGTTGATTGGATTGAAAAGCTTAACGACTGCACAACCGATAGAGTTGACATTGCTACATCTCCACAGCTCCAAGCTGAATTCAAGATAGTTGTAGTGCCTACCATCATTGTCTTTAATGAAGGTGAAGAAGTAAAAAGATTTCAAGCAAACATCATGATGCAGATTGACGCCAATAGAGATGACGTCCAGGATGCTGTTGATGAAATTATAATGAGTGACTTCTAGAGAAATGAAAGAAGCTTTAAGAATTGATCTGAGCAAGGTGGCTTACGCTATCATCATCATGGTTGTGTTAATGCTAGGCTCATGCAAGAAAGAATCCGTTATGCCTTACCTTGAGACTAGGTCATCAAGCTCCTCCCTAGAGGAGCTGTTGGGTAGTGAGTTCTATTGCTTCAGGGCAGAGTATCCGGACAGCAACACCTACCACTTTAACACTGCTGTCAATAATGATTTTCTAGCAGCCTTTAATTCACCACCCTCTGAGTTTGACTTGAATGATGATCAGCAAGTGAACACAGAAGATGTGTTGCTGAACCTTAGTGGGTTTGGAAATCCTCAGCCTGGGCATCCTTCGTTTGCAGACTTCACTCCCTTCCAAACTTTTGGAGAGGGGAATACGTGGTTAACGTACACAGGATCTGATTCAAACATTAGCTTTGGATGGATGCACCGTACTCCGTATGACGAGTCTAATGAACCTAACTACTCAGGCTACGAAGACATATACACTTGGACACTAGATGTTGTTGGCCAAGATGAAATAACTTTTTATTATTTTGTACAGATATGAGTGAAAAGAAAAAGATAAAAGACGGTAAGATAGGTCAGTGGCTAAAGGAGAAAGCTCCGAAAGTATTAGACATAGTTGGTGACTTGTTGCCAGATCAAGGCTACCTTGGTGTTGTCAAGAACTTAATAAGCAGTGATCCAGATGTAACGCCAGAGCAAGAGGCAGAGTTCGAGCAGATGGCTTTTGAATTGGAGGCTGCTGATCGTGCGTCTGCACGTAACAGAGAAGTGGAGCTAGCTAAGGCTACGGGAAAGAGTGATTGGATGATGATCATCACAGGAATTGTCGGGCTTACTTCATTCCTATTTACAATCTACGCTGTGGTATACATCGAGTCTGTTCGTGAGAACGAGCTGTTCATACACTTGATGGGTATGATTGAGGGTGTTGTTATTGGTAACATCTTCGCTTACTATTACGGAGCTTCAGTAAAGAAGGGTGAGTAGTCCAGATTGAGTTATGAATATCTCACAGTCCCAAGGGGCGTAAGACATTGTGCTAGTCCAGTAGTTCATAGCTTAATAAACTTTACAAGTTCAAGGGGTATCTGATAGAAGAACTCACCCTTACGTATATATTTATTGCTAACCTCTACGGGTTTAAGATGTTTAATCTTATGACTCCAAAAGGTAGCTGCATGTGTTAGGGGCTTGTTCCATATATAGAAAAGAGTTTTTCTTAAAAAAAACTTCTCCTTACGCTGAGGTAATTGAACAGTGTCATAGGGGAAGACATCGCCTCTCCAAACTAGCTTGACCTCAGTCTCCACCATGAAGGATTGATCCTCTCTTTCTGCGATTAAGTCTTGAATGTATCTGTTCTCCGGCTCTGATACTTTGAAGCCAAGTGGCTCAAGGTGTTTCGTAGAAGCTTCTTTAGCTAGCTGATCGTGCTTAGCGTACAGCTCATTGCAAAAGGCTTTACGATTCTCCTTGATATTCATTCTTGAGAAAGAGCTTCGTTGTAATCTTGACATGTTGAGATAATGTGATCAGTCTCAGCCTTTATTCCTTGCCTATACTTGTTTACTTTGTCTATGATTTTCTCCCAGTCTTTGATCGGATTGCCATTGGCATTATGAATCTCCTCGTACAACATTGTAGTTGTCCTTTGTATCTCTTCGCAGGATATTGAGTACTGCCTACTCAGCTCTTGATAATTCATCTTTTATTATTTCGATTGTAGCATCAATTTGTTTTCTGTTCTTAGGGATGAACAGCATATAATCATCCATCCCTTTGTCGATCAGATAGCGCAAGAACAGCTTCCACCTGAGAGGGAAGGTGTGCTGTCCAGGCACATAACCTTTCGTTTCAATTATAAACTTGTGTTCATGTGAAACAAAATCTGGCGTGTACTTAATTCCTAGTACGGCTTTGTTAGTGTTATCTGTCATAACATTCTTGCCTCTAGTCATCTTGTGATACACACTAGGATAGCGGAACCCATCCATTAAATAGAATGTCTCTCCTTCGTAGTTAAATTTTAACTTGCTATCCTTTAGCCTATCGAAACAATACGCTTCTAATGCACTCTTTAATTTATGCCCCCCTCGTCTATGACCCTTTGGCTTTTTAGCGTTCTTGTTTTTCTTTGCCATGAGTCGAAGTATAGTAAATTATATATGTTAATTTGAATTAATCTTTAATTGTTTATCAACATTCCTTGTGTTAATACTGTTAAAAAGACGAGGGAATGGGCCATTCATTTCAAAGCTACATCCATTAGTACTCATCTTAAATACATAAGGTAGAC
>UEXM01000304.1_pt1 | contig 55098 bp, 85 predicted proteins | sample 1796661 | NCBI WGS metagenome assembly UEXM01 (sample SAMEA4772469, study PRJEB27181) | metagenome | reverse complement strand
CACCCACCCGCCCTTGTTGGGTAGATTCATTCCCGTGTTTTTCTGTTCGACCAAGGTTCAAGTTGCAAGATCCACAAATTAATTGTACGAATGCCTAAAGGAGTCCCTGGGCGTGGAAAAAAATTCTGATATAAAATCGTTTGAGATGTTTGGTCGGATGTGTGTGTTACTGGACAGTGCGCCGTGGTACAGGGACCAACGGATCAGGGATCTTGGCTACCGCTTCATTCCTGCGATTGAGCATGGTCGTGTGCGATATTACATGCGGGACGGGTCGTTGGTTGGTTTTTGCACATGGTGTTACATGACTTTTGAGGAGGGGGAGACGCGCAAGTACAGTGGTCGTGATGTTTTTGCACGGACTGGCGGCGATCAATTGTGGGTCATGGACATGGTGGCGGTTGATAGTGTATTATATATTGCGAGAGACATGCGTCAGTTCCTCAGTGATGTTACCGATCATGAGGTGGCGTATTGGAAACGTCCTGATGGTAGACAGGGTAATGCTTGGAGATTGAAGCATGGGTGAAAGCACAGACAGCGGCAATGATGCTGGCAGCGATGTTCCAGATCGTTCTAATCCGAATGAAATGCGTGCTCGTGAGCAAGCGGCGGCAAGATCCGGCACGGTTACTGACAGTAGCGGCAATCCTGTAACATCCACCAATCGTGATGGCACGCAGAGTGTTGTGACTTCCGGCAACGACTTTGAAAGGTCTATGGCGCAACAGCAGTTTGCGGCGCAGACTGGCAATCCGTTATCGCGTAGCGCGCAGAATTTAGCGGCGAGTGTTGCTCAAAAGGAGCAAGCGGCAGTAGAACGTGCGGCTGCTGCCGGCAGATTGGCTGGCGCTCCTCGTATTGATCAGCCTCCTGCTGCGTTGGGTCTGGATGACGAGCTTGCTTTCACACAAGGCATGTCTGGTGCAGCACCACGCATTGGTGATATAACGCAACCGGCAGGCACCGGCTTCACGGACCCTGAAACTGCACGCATTGCGAATTTGACGCCTGATCAAGCGGCGGCAGAAAACATCACTGTTTCTCGGCAACGTGCGGCTCAAGCGGCGATGCAGGGTAGGACTGTGAATCCTGTTACCGGTGCTCTTCAGGGTCCGGATCTTATTGATATTTTTAGTGAGACTGATCTTGATCCGGCAGCGGGGCAAGAGGCTCAACGTGCTCGAGCGCAACAGGAGATGGATTTACGCGCACAGGCGCTTTCGGCTATTCAGAATACTTTGGGCATTGCGTCTGCTTCGCAGGCAACTGCGGCCAATGTTCTAGGCACTTCTCCGGCTAACATGGCGCGTATGGCTACGGCTGATGCAGGAATGATCACGGATCAAAGTCCTTCGGCAGGGATTGGTTCACTACCAACACCCGGTGGCACGGTTCGTGATTTGCAGGCACAGCGGCAACAGCAGGCGGCGGCACAGAACTTCATGACCACGGGTCAGGCTGGAGCGGCTGGACCTCCACAGTTGGTAGATCGTTCCACTAATCCTGAAAATATTGATTTTACTCTTAACTTCCCAGGTCAGGAGTTGGATAGAACCGTCACAGGGGGTGTGACAGGCACTGATGTGACAACTGCCGATGCTATGGATTCAGCATTAGCTTTTGGATTTGATGGTGTGAATCAGACACGGGTTCCGGTAACTACGGCTCCCGTTTCAAGTGTTTTTGAAGGCTTGGGTAGCAACCTTGGTCTGGGCCAGCGTGAACTCTCGCCTCTTGAACAGAGCATTCAAGCGGCGGCGGCGGCGTCTTCTCGCACGCCTACTCAACAAGCGGGTGTCACGCCTACGGGTCCGATGGGAGCGCAGGCTGCGGCGGGAACTCCGGCTCAAGACTTCTATGCTGACGTATATCGTGATTTTCGCGGCACACCGGATCAGCCTTTTGAGGGCAACATTCCAGGTCAGACTCTTGCTGGCATATCAGGCGGCGTTACCAACTTGTTTGGCGGTGACGCGCCATCCGCGCAGGATACGGCGGCGTTCCAGTCTGGTCAGTTGCTTTCGCTTGGCGGCACCATGGATCCTGAGACAGGCGCCATCAGTGGAGCGCAGGCGGGTCGTGGCACATTGAACATGAACCGCTTTGGCATGGTTACTTACTCTGGGATGCCGGATCCGAACTACGATGGTCCATTTGCCAATCTGGTCAATCCACCAGCGGATACGGGTGGTGACGGCGGTCAGCAGATGCAGCAGGCTACGGCAGATCCGTGTCCTGAAGGGTATCAGATGCGTGACGGTGTATGTCAGCCCGTAGATGATTTGATTCAACAGCCAGATCCACCTGGTTCAGACTTCGTAATCAATCCGACCACTGGTCTGCCGACATTGTTTACGCCGGCGACACAGGCCACACAGGTTGGACAGATCAATCCGTTTGTCTTGCAGCCTTATGCATCACCACCGGTTGGAATCAATCCACCACAACCGACACAGGGCATTCAGGGACTTTCACCAACGGGAGCGGCGCTCGGTAGGCAGGTCTAGATGAATCTAGAAACGATTCCAGAGGAAGCCCTCAAGGAAATCTATGCCCTTCAGAACCAGCAGGTAAGGCTCCAGATCCGTGAAAAAGCGCGTGATCAGTTCATGCCCTTTGTTCACCATGTGTATGATGGGTTTATTGAGGGTAAACACCACCGCGTGATTGCGGAGAAGCTCGAGCGTGTAGCAAGGGGCGAGTTAAAGCGTCTCATTGTCAACATGCCGCCGCGTCATTCTAAGTCCGAGTTTGCGTCATATCTGATGCCTGCTTGGTTCTTGGGCCGCAATCCGAAGCTAAAGATTATTCAGGCAACGCATAACACGGAACTTGCGGTCAGGTTTGGTCGTAAGGTTCGTGATTTGATTGACACGCCTGATTATCACACCATTTTTCCTGACACGGGATTGAAGGCGGACGATAAGGCGGCTGGCCGTTGGGGGACATCGGCAGGCGGCGAATACTTTGCGGCAGGCGTGGGCGCGGCAATGACGGGTCGCGGTGCGGATTTGTTGATCATTGACGATCCACACTCGGAGCAGGACGCACTGTCCAGTACGGCGTTTGACAACGCATTTGAGTGGTATACGTCTGGACCTCGTCAGCGTTTGCAACCGGGTGGTTCAATCATCATCGTCATGACGCGGTGGGGGATGAAGGATCTGACGGGTCAGGTTATCAAGATGCAAGGCTCGGATACGCTGGCGGACGAGTGGGAGGTTGTAGAGTTCCCTGCCATACTGCCGTCCGACAAACCTTTGTGGCCGGAGTTCTGGGGCAAGGACGATCTGATCAAGGTCAAGGCATCACTGCCTGTGGCAAAGTGGAACGCGCAGTGGCAGCAGAACCCGACTGCCGAAGAAGGCGCCATCGTCAAGAAGGAATGGTGGCAGATGTGGGAAAAGGAGGACATCCCGAAGGTAAACTACATCATTCAGTCGTATGACACGGCGTTCAGCAAGAAAGAGACTGCCGACTACTCGGCTATTACGACATGGGGGGTATTCACGAATGAAGACACTGGCGCCGATAATGTCATACTTATGGATGCTCGCCGTGGTCGTTGGAATTTCCCCGAACTCAAGGCCGTGGCGGCAGAGGAGCACGAATATTGGGAACCTGACATGGTTATTATTGAGGCGAAAGCGTCAGGGCAACCATTGACGGACGAGCTTCGTGCAGCCGGCATTCCGGTCATGAACTATACACCAAGCAAAGGTCGTGATAAGATCACTCGTATGCATACGGTAGCACCGCTGTTTGAGGCGGGGATGGTGTGGGCACCGGAACAGAAGTTTTCGGAAGAGGTTATTGAGGAGTGTCTTGCTTTTCCGCATGGGGAGCATGATGACTTTGTCGATAGCATGACGATGGCTTTGATACGTTTCCGGCAGGGTGGCTTCATCGAACTCGAGGGCGAGAGCGATGGTTCAGATTGGTATCCAAGGAAACGGGAGTATTACTAATGTCCAGCAAGTTTAACACTCCCAAGGCACGCTCTAATCGCAAACGTCAGTTAGAGCGGCTTGGTTATGATGCTGATAGGGTCGCTGACATTCTAGACTTTGAGTTTGAGTTGGAACTTGGCTTCTATCCGAAGACTCCTTTACCGGGTAAGAGTTATAAGAAAGGTGGTTCGGTCAAAGGATCTGAATCGTTAAACGCGGCCATTGAGCGCGTAAAGAAGGAGCAAGGCTTCCGCAACGGCGGCAGAGTTTCTGTAAGTAATTTCAAAGGAACCTTTTAATGGCATTACCTCCACAACCCATGGGCAGTTTGACAGACTCTGGCATTGAACCACCGCAGGGTGTCGAGGTGGATATCCCACAGATAGAAGATTTTGCTGGTGGCGCAGAGATTCTACAAGATGTAGATGGCGGCGCAATTGTTCAGGCTCTTATGGGCGGTGCTCAAGAGGGCATGGAGGTTGAGGCTCAACAGTATGATCACAACGCCAATCTTGCAGAAATCATGGATGATGGTGATCTGGGTGAGATATCCAGCGATTTGCGCGGTCTGTATGAAGAAGACATGGAGTCACGCGAAGAGTGGCAGGAAGCCTACACCAAGGGTCTGGATCTTCTTGGTATCAAGTATCAGGAGCGCACGCAGCCGTTTGATGGCGCGTCCGGCGTAACACATCCGCTGATTGCCGAGTCCGTAACCCAGTTCCAAGCACAGGCATACAAAGAACTTCTGCCAGCCGGTGGTCCGGTCAAGACGCAAGTCTTGGGTTCCAAGACTATGGAAAAAGAGGCACAAGCCAGCCGCGTCAAGAACTTCATGAACTATCAGGTTACTGAGATCATGGAGGAGTTTGATCCTGATACGGATCAGATGCTGTTCTATCTGCCGCTCTCTGGTTCTACGTTCAAGAAAGTATACTTCGATCCTACCAGAAATCGTGCGGTATCTGCGTTTGTACCGTCAGAGGATCTGGTCGTGCCATATTCGGCTACCGATCTGAACACAGCACCGCGTGTAACGCATGTATTGCGTATGGACGAGAATCAAGTCCGTAAGATGCAAGTTGCAGGCATCTACCGTGATGTAGAGGTGTCCACGAGTGACGAGGGTGACAATTCCGTTCATGACAAGGTGGACGAGTTAGAGGGTGTCAGCAAAGGATATACAGACGATGTGCATACCATATTGGAGATGCACGTTGAAATGGACTTAGAAGGCTTTGAAGACATGAGTCCGTTAGGAGAGCCAACGGGAATCAAGCTGCCGTATATCGTAACGCTTGATCATGGATCTGGGGAGATTCTGTCTATTACCCGCAACTACGATCAGGAAGATTCTCTGAAGCGTAAGCGGCAATACTTCGTGCATTACAAGTTTTTACCAGGTCTGGGTTTCTATGGCTTCGGCCTGATACACATGATTGGTGGCTTGGGTCGTGCGACCACCAGCATTTTGCGTCAGTTGATTGATGCCGGCACGCTGGCGAACTTGCCGTCTGGCTTCAAGGCGCGCGGCATTCGGATCCGTAACGATGACGAGCCGCTCTCGCCCGGTGAGTTCAGGGACATTGATGCGCCTGGTGGTGACATTCGTAACTCCATTATTCCGCTTCCGTTCAAAGAACCGTCTGGTACGTTGGCGCAGCTACTGGCGTCATTGATTGAAGGTGGGCGCCGGTTTGTGTCAATTGCCGATCAGCAGATTGGTGAAAGCCAAAGCGGAGATATGCCTGTAGGCACAACTGTGGCACTGCTTGAGCGCGGTATGAAGGTCATGTCGGCCATTCACAAACGCTTGCACTATGCACAGAAAACAGAGTTCCGGCTCCTCGCCAGAATCTTTGCGGAAAATCTCCCTCCAAATTATCCGTATGAGGTAGCCGGAGCACCTTCCGAAATCAAAGCACAAGACTTTGATGGCCGCGTGGATGTACTTCCAGTATCGGATCCGAACATCTTTTCGATGGCACAACGGGTGACGTTGGCGCAAACACAGCTTCAGTTGGCGCAATCCAACCCCGGTATTCACAATCTGCATGAGGCATACAAGCGTATGTATCAGGCTCTTGAGGTCCAGAACATTGATGAGATTCTGCCGGCCAAAAAAGAGCCACAGCCTACAAGTCCTAGCATTGAGAATGCAAAGGGGATGCAGGGCGAACTGCTGACGGCGTTCCAACAGCAAGACCATGATGCACATATCATGACGCATGTGACGTTTATGAAACTGCCTTTGGTTTCGACATCACCCAACATTTATGCTATATTTATGGGGCATCTTCAGGACCACATATCCATGAAGGCACGCCTGACTGTAATGGCACAAGTCCAACAACAGCAGGCGCAGGCGCAACAAATGGCAATGGCGGCTCAGATGGGAGCCGTAGATCCAATGATGGCGCAACAACAAATGCAAGCAGCATCTGGAATAACCGAAGAGGTAGTTGAGGCCGAGGTTGCAAAACTAGAGTCACAATTTACTCAAGAGGTCATTCAAATGCTTGCACCGCCGGACGGGCAACAAGATCCTCTTGTAGCAATCCGGCAGCAGGAACTTGCTATCAAGGCATCCGAGTCCGAACGTAGAGCACAACAGGACGCGGCTGAACTTGCACTTGAACGCCAGAAGCTCCAACAGCGAGCTACAACTGACGCAGCGCGAATCGAACTCCAAGAGGAGATCGCAGAAGACAGGGCAGATGTGAATAGGGAACGCATCCAGACCCAGCGTGAGTTGGCGATGCGTAATAGGTAATTGGATCCAGTAACAGCAATGGCTACTGCTTCGGCGGCGTTCGGAGCATTGAAAAAAGGATTTGCGATAGGACGGGACATCGAGTCGATGGCTACCGATCTTTCGCGTTGGATGGGTGCGCTTTCTGATCTGGATCAGATGGAGAAAGAGGCCAAGAATCCCCCAATATTTAAAAAGTTGTTTGGTGGTCAAAGCGTTGAGCAAGAGGCCATAATGACTTTTGCCAACAAGCAAAAGGCTCAACAGCAGAGATACGAGCTTCAGCAGTGGATTGGCCTGACTATGGGTAGGTCAAAATGGGAAGAGTTGGTCCGTATGGAGGGCCAGATCCGGAAACGCAGACAAGAAACATTATACAAACAACGCGAACGGCGTCAGAAGTTTGTTGAGATAGTAGCTTGGATTGTGATGATCGGCTTCGGTGCAGCGGCTCTTACATTCTTTGTGATGTTTTTACAGGGTAAGGCAGCAAGTGCGGCTGATCAAATGACGACCTGTCGCAAGGTAAAGTGCGAAAAACTGCAAAACAAACAAGTTGTTTGTATTTTTCGAGGTCAGAACAATACGATTGAATCTCAAATCTTTGAGTACATGGAGTTTATTCCATCGGAGTATCAATGCAAATACGATCCTAACGCCAAGAAAGAGATGACTGTTCAGGAGACGCTCAAAGCCGTGCGAGAGAGTCAGAAATGAGCAAGAAGTTTCAAGATGACACTGAGTACGCCAAGTATGACCTTGACGGGGATGGGGAGATAACTGACGAGGAACTGGAACACGCCAAGGAAATACGAGAAACAGAACGTGATCTGCGTAAGAGTTTGGCTCAACTGCGGATGGCGCGATACACTTTGATAGGTATGGGTGTTTTCACAATAGCGATGTTTACGCCGTGGGTATCTGTTGAGCGTATTGAGGCACTTAGTGAAATAAGCAATCTGTTTTATATTAGTGGCGCCGGTATCGTTGGCGCGTATATGGGCACCACAGCGTGGATGAGCCGTAAATGATAGATGCCTTCTTGTTGCTGGTATACTTGGGCACAGGAGACTTTCGCAAGCTAGAGTCCGGCAACATGTATTTCTACTCTGTTACAGAATGTAACTACTTTGCCTCACAGGTGTCAAAAAGGTACGGCAACTACCAGTATTCTCAATACCTTGACGCGAAGGACAGAGTAACGGCATACTGCGTACCCAGACAAGTGGATGCAGAACAAGTGAAAGTGTACTGATGTTACAGGCTTTGATTGGACCTATTTCCGGCTTAGTTGGGTCATGGATGGACTCAAAAACCGAAGAGCAGCGCGGTAAATCGGCTGTTGCCAAAGCCAAGGCGGAAGCCGAAGCCAAGGTCATGGTGTCCGCCGCTACGTCAACGGCTGACTGGGAAAAGTTGATGGCGAAGGGTAGCCAATCGTCCTGGAAGGATGAGTGGCTAACAATTTTGTTCTCGATTCCATTGATCCTAGCTTTTGCTGGGGAGTGGGGCAGAACAATCGTTGCCGAGGGCTTTGCTGCATTACAAGTGATGCCGGACTGGTATCAATATACACTCGGAGTTATCGTTGCCGCCAGCTTTGGCGTCAGATCCGCCACGAAGTTTTTTGGAAAGAAGTAGGAGAACATTATGCCACTAACAGATAAACAGATGAAGATAGCTCGTGTAGCAGAGCCTCGTGACAAGATTACCGGCGAAGATTTCAAAGAACTGCGTAAAGCATCTGGTGGCATTGTTAGCTTCTCGACAGGCGGCGAAGTTAAAGGTAAAGAGCCAAGGATTATCGAACTTGACGAACTTATTGAGTTTGGCGATGACGATGTGCGAGAGATTGCAGAATCTGACCGTTTCAAAGAGGACGTAAAGACATTCCGCAAAGGAATGAGTGTAGATGCCTCTGGTATGGCTCGTGGATGCGGCGCCGTAGTTCGTGGCAAAAAGTTTAGCGGCACATTTTAATTGTACGATGGATGTTGCAGACTTCGCAAAATATGTTTATAGCTTGTTGAGTCAGCGAGAGGAGCAAATCGCTGACATGTTAACATCTGGTGGTGTTCAGAACTTTGAGCAATACCAGCGGTTGGTGGGAGAAGTACAGGGACTTGTCTACGCCAAGGAAGAGATCAAAACCCTGCTGGAGAGAAATTTAGACGATGGCGAAGACATTATACGTTCCTGATCATATCGCAAAATCAAAGGTAAAAGAGCCAGTTTCAGCAGAGTCTGCGTATGTAGAGGCCGAGGCACGAGTTCTAGACCCCAACCTTATAGACAAATCTTTAAAAGAACGCCTGCCGCAACCTACTGGTTGGCGGCTTTTGGTTATGCCATATCAAGGCAAGCTGAAGACAGACGGCGGAATCATCATTCCTAACGAGGCGCGTGAGCGTGAAGCACTGGCTACGGTGGTGGCTTATGTTCTCAAGCTAGGCCCGTTGGCGTATCAGGATCCCAACAAGTTTGGCGACAACCCAGAGCCTTGGTGTGAAGAAGGACAATGGGTTTGCATCGGTCGGTATGCCGGTTCTAGGTTCAAGATTGACGGCGGCGAGGTTCGCATCATTAACGATGACGAAGTGATCGCCACTATCCTTGAGCCTGATGATGTGAAACAGGTTTAGGGAGATGATGATGGCAGAAGCTGAAGCACAGGTTGTTGAGGAAGAAGTAGAAGTTACTGTTGGTGACGATCAGAAAGGTGCTCCAGTTCAGGAGTCCTTAGACTTATCTGATTCCGATCAGCCGGAAGTCTCTGTGGAAGAACCTGATGAGCTAGACAATTATAGCAAGGGCGTACAGAAACGGATTAAGAAGCTAACCGAGAAGTATCGTTACGCCGAGCGTGACAAGGAAGAAGCGGCTCGGCTTGCAGAAACGCTGAAGAACGAGAATGAACAACTTAAAAACAAGTTGAGCAATCTTGATCAGGGTTATCTTAGTGAATATGGCAGTCGTATTGACTCACAACTGGACACCGCAAAACGTGCGTACAAAGACGCGCATGATCGAGGTGACGTTGACGCCATGTTTGACGCGCAACAGGCACTGTCAAAGATTTCCATAGAACAAGAGCGTTTTCGTTTAGCTAAACAACGTCAGGAGCAACAGGCTCCGGCGGCTAACGCCACAGAGATTCAACAACAGGCTCCGGCTCCGGCAGCTAAACCAGATCCCAAGGCTGAAAAGTGGGCTGAACGGAACGAATGGTTTGGCGAAGATGAGATTATGACGCAGGCTGCGATTGTTATTCACAACAATCTTACTGCGGAAGGGTTTGACGGAACCGAAGATGAATACTATGATCAATTGAACAGTCGTCTCAAAGATCGTTTTCCAAACGAACTAGGGGCGAAACAAAACGGGGGAAGTACAAGGGTCGCCTCGGCTTCTACTTCCGCATCCCGCAGCAACAAGCAGGGGCGCAGGACTGTCAAGTTGTCACCATCACAAGTGGCTATGGCTAAAAAACTTGGTGTTCCTCTTGAAGAATACGCTAAGTATGTGAAGGACTAAGCAATGAGTGATGACAGACAACCACGGTCAACGCAGACCCGCGAAAAAGCAACGCGCAGAAAGCCTTGGGCACCGCCCAACCGTCTAGAATCGCCTGATGCACCCGATGGATACAGACATCGTTGGATCAGAACGGCTCTCAGAGGTGAAGATGACAAGATGAACGTCCATGCGAAACTTCGCGAAGGATGGGAACCTGTCAGAGCCGATGAGTATTCCGGATCTGATTTCGCCGTCATCCAAGACGGGGATCATGCAGGTGTTATTGGAAACGGTGGATTGATGTTAGCAAGGATCCCTGAAGAAACAGCGCAGGAAAGAACCGAATATTACCGTGATCGGACACGCGAACAAATGACTGCTGTGGACCAGGACTTAATGAAGGAACAACATCCTTCAATGCCAATCACTAATGAGAGGCAAAGTCGTGTAAGTTTTGGAGGCCGCAAAGGCGGTTCCAAGTAACCATAGTATGAGATAAGGAGTTATTCTCATGGCAAACACCAATGGAAGTTTCGGTCTAAGGCCGTATGGGATGCTGGGTTCAGCACCTAATTCCACTGGTACGACTGAGTATAGAATCGCGTCCGATAACTCAAACCCAATCTTCCAAGGTATGGCGGTTATCCCGCTTGCTGCTGGTGTGATTGATGATCTACAAGCTGCCGCTGGCGGTAACGTAGCCATCGTGGGTGTGTTTAACGGATGTGAATATGTCAGTTCTACCACTGGAGAAGTAGTTCGTTCTAACTTCTGGCCTGGTTCTGGCGCGGATTCTAATTTCCCCGTTAAAGCCTTTTTGTATGACAATCCTTCGCAATTGTTTACGATTGCAACATCAAACGTAGTTTCTGCGGCTAACACCGAAGCAGAAATCCGCGCAGCGGTGTTCGCAAACATTGCATTTGCAACAGGTAATAGCGGTTCTACCACCACAGGTATTTCCTCTGCTACTGCGGATTTGAATACTATCGCTACCACCAACACGTTAGCTTTGCGTATTATGGGCGTTCTTGACGACCCAGAAAACGCAGACTTCACTGCTGCTGGTATCCCGTTAATCGTTCGTATAAACAACCACTTCAATGCGCCGACAGGCTCCATTGCAGCGGCCACTGTTTCTACGACTGGCGTATAAGGAGGCTGATCAATGGCTATTTCTCGCGCACAACTAGCGAAAGAACTGGAACCAGGCCTCAATGCTCTATTTGGAATGGAGTATGACAGGTACGAGAACCAGCACGCAGAAATCTACACCACTGAGTCCTCAGATAGATCATTTGAGGAAGAGGTCATGCTTTCCGGGTTTGGAGCCGCTCCTACTAAGGATGAAGGTTCTGCCATCAGTTTTGATGACGCCAATGAAGCATTTACCGCTCGGTACAACCACGAAACCATTGCTCTGGCATTTTCGATCACAGAAGAAGCCGTGGAAGACAATCTCTATGATCGTCTGTCTTCGCGCTACACTCGTGCTCTTGCCCGTTCAATGGCTCACACAAAGCAGGTAAAAGCAGCCAGCGTTCTAAACAACGCATTTTCGGCTGGTGCATTTGCTGGCGGTGACGGTGTTGCACTCTGTGACGCATCACACCCGCTGACCAACGGTAGCACGTTCAATAACGAGCCTAGCACTGCCGCTGATCTGAATGAGACATCCCTTGAGGATGCTCTGATCAGCATTGCTGGATTTGTTGACGAGCGTGGTCTGAAGGTTGCTCTTCGTGGCATGAAGCTCATCGTTCCTCGCCAGCTACAGTTTGTGGCAGAGCGTTTGATGGTTTCAAATCTTCGTGTCGGCACAGCAGACAACGATGTTAACGCAATTCGTTCGATGGGTATGTTGCCTGACGGTTATGCCGTCAACGACTTCCTGACGGATTCAGATGCGTTCTTCATCATGACTGATGCTCCTCGTGGATTCCTCCACTTTGAGCGTGTGCCTCTGTCTACACAGATGGAAGCAGACTTCGACACCGGCAACATGCGGTTCAAGGCTCGTGAGCGTTACAGCTTCGGCTTCTCAGACCCACGTTGCGTGTTTGGTTCACCAGGCGCATAACCCTAGTTAAGAGCTAGGATGAAAGGGCGGCTTCACAGTCGCCCTTTTTTCTGTTAGCCTATATAGACCTTACTAATGTAGTTCCTCCCTAAACTCGGAGCCGCCAATTGCGGCTTCGCTTTTTTTCGTGTATGGTGTTTATACCCTGACAGATCTAATGTGGATCTGACACTAGCCACGACAGGAGAATTACATGGCTACTACTACCTTTTCAGGTGCAGTGCGCTCAAAGGGCGGCTTTACCTCTGTAAGTGAGAACGCAACCACAGGCGCGTTTACAACTCTCTCAAGCATCAGTTCAACTGGTGTATCTTCTTTTGATGCTAACACGATGGCTGTAGAGGCCGGCACGGGTATCACAACCGGCTCCGGCACTATCTACCGCAGCGCAGTTCAGCGTATGGGCGGCATCATCACCACTCGTATTCTTATTGATCTTACAGGTCTGCGTTCAACAGGCTCTGGCGACATCATTGGTGTAAACGGTACAGCACTTGTTTGTCACATTGGTCAGATCACTGCTGCTAAAAACGGTACAATCCTGACGGGTAGCATGGAATGTTTTGAGGCTCCGGCTGGCGGCGACCCCGACATCAATATCCACTCTGCCACAGAGGGTACAGGTGTTGAGGACGGGGCAATTGGTGATTTGACAGAAACACTTCTTGTTAACGCGGGTGACGCAACTCTTGGAAGCAAGGTTTATTTCTCGGCTGTTCCTGCCGCTGATCAGTTTTTGTATCTAACAACAGGTGCGGCGACAGACGCGGACTACACTGCTGGTAAACTCTTTATTGAGCTGATGGGCTACGAAGCCTAACAATGAGAGGGGGTAAAACCCCTCTCCTTTTATAAAGGAGTTTAAAATGGCGGGTTCAAACATCACCGCAAAGTTCATCAGTGATGAGAATGCTTCAGACGATGATCGTCTCGTAACGGCAGCAAGACCAGACACAAGTGCAACCATGGCAAACACCACCTTTCTTGGAGGCGGTGCGAGAAACGTCATTGTCACCACCACAGGCACTGGTGACAACGCTAAGACTTGTACAATCACCGGCACCGATGTTTTTGGCAATGCCATGACAGAAGTGATAACGTCCACTGGTAGTGCAGAGGCGGTGGCAGGCACGAAACTGTTTTTAACAGTGAGTGCTGTTGAGTGTTCTGCAAAGTATGCAGCAAATATTAAGGTTGGATCTGGGACGCTGTGCGCTGAAGCCATTCAAGGAAGCAACAGAATACGACTCAAAGGTTTCTCGATTGTTTCTGGTGGTACGGCGGGTGTTATCAACTACATCAACGGCACTCCGGAAAGTGGGACAACTATATTCAAGTCCAGAACAATCGGTACAGACAACACAACCTTGGATAGGACAATCCCTGAACAGGGCGTTCTGTTTGAGGACGGGATGTCTGTTTCATATACGGTTGCAACAATTGATATGATGACTTTCTTCCATGCCTAGGAAGCGTGACAAGCAACCTCCGAAGACCAAGAAATACTTTCGCTCTACTAAATCTGGCGCGGGTATGACTAAGGCGGGTGTTGCTCGTTATCGAAAAGAAAACCCTGGAAGCAAGTTAAAAACAGCGGTTACAGGGAAGGTTAAGAAGGGCAGTAAAGCAGCAAAGCGGCGTAAGTCGTTTTGTGCAAGATCTGCCGGTCAGATGAAGAAGTTTCCCAAGGCGGCAAAAGATCCGAACAGCCGTCTAAGACAGGCTCGTAAACGATGGAAGTGCTAATGACCCCCGAAGAAGTTTTGCGTCAATTGGAAAAGCACGAGGAGTCGTGCGACAAGCGATATGCTGAGATTCAACGTCAGTTGGACAGGCTTGATGTGCGTCTTTGGGGTATAGCTGCGTTGATCGTTGCTACAGCTTTGGCGAACAGGTTTTTGTAGTGGCTATAAACAGAGCACGGATGAGTAAACAGATTAGTAAGCCGGGAGGGAAAAAGATGCCTAAAGACGCTTGTTATAAAAAAGTTAAAGCACGCTACAAGGTTTTTCCAAGCGCATATGCATCAGGGGCCATTGCGAAATGTAGAAAAGTAGGAGCGGCTAATTATGGAACTGGAGGAAAGAATAAGAAGTCTAAAAGAAAGAGTGGCTCTTCTAAACGCAAAGGTAAGACCTATTGATGAGACCTCAAGTAACAAGGCCCAAGCGGAAGTTTCGAGGCAAGAAGATAGAGGGGACAGCCGTAGCGCGTGGTTGCGGAAAGGTCTTGCCGAGGCGAAGGAAGAGAACTAAGGGTGCAGTGGAGCAGTCCTGATGGCAGTTAGAAAAACCAAAGAAGGTCTGGCTCTCAAGCGTTGGTTTAAAGAGGACTGGAAGGATGTTCGTACCGGCAAGAAATGTGGCCGGAAGAAAGGAGAAAAACGTGGTGTCCCTTATTGTCGCCCGTCAAAGCGGGTTTCTTCCAAAACGCCGAAGACAACCAAAGAACTGTCTTCCAAAGAAAAGAAGTCTCGTATTGCCCAGAAGAAGCGTTTGGGACAGCCTGCCGGTAAGCCTAGGCGCGTTAAGGCTGTACGAAGAAAGAAAAAGTAATTGATTGAAGAGAGCGTAATTAAAGAGTTGCGTAGATGGTCTGCCTCTGTTTTAGAGAAGACAAATGAAAACTATAACGGTCTGCCTGCCTGTCCATACGCAAAAAAGGCTTGGTTAGAGGATAAAGTAGGTTTTGTTTTTAAGGACACTGAAGATTGGGATATTCTGTATCTGTCTATAGAAGATTGGGATGACTCAAAGGATGTGATTATATTAGTGGATCATTGCTACCCAGAATTAGACGACATGTATGCCTTTTTGGATGATATGAACAAAGATATTGCAGAGGGTGTGTTTTCTACTAAAGACATGTTTCTAATGGGATTTCATCCAGAGGCAGAAGATAACGACTTGCTTGACGATGAAATAGAGATGACTGATGAGGAGCCTTATGCCATGATATTTTTGCAGCGACTAAGCAAGCTGCAAGAGGCTTCAAATCAGCTTAGAGAGAAGGGGTATTATAGCACTTGTGAAGATTACTATGATGGTTCTTCTTTATATCAGCAACGGCAAGACTATTACAGGAGATTAAAATGGCAGGTGCAATGAAACGGATGAAGAAAAAGATGATGCGCGGCGGCGGCGCAGTCACCGGCAAGAAGATGATGCGCGGCGGCGGCATGGTTGCTAAAAAGAAAAAGGCCGGATTCCGTGGTGGCGGACGAGTCAAAGCAAAGAGATAGTGTGATATGGCAACTTCCAATTCCAGAGATTTTGACCTTGATGTAGGTGAGATTATTGAGGAAGCGTATGAGCGGTGTGGCCTTGAGGTTCGCACCGGTTACGATGCAAAGACTGCTAGGCGTTCTCTTAATCTCATGTTTGCCGATTGGGCTAATCGAGGTCTTAATCTTTGGACGGTGAATCAAGCCACGCAAGCTCTAACATCCGGCACTGCTACTTATACTTTGACTTCCAACTTTGCAGATCTTTTAGAAGTTGTTGTTAGAGATAGCAGTAGTGTGGACCTGCCCTTAACAAAGATCTCAAGGGGCGACTACCTAAATCTAACGAACAAGACAACCACTGGCAGGCCAACCCAGTTTTTCTTCGACAGACAAACAACACCGACAATAACCTTGTGGCCTACTCCCAATGATTCAACAGATACATTGGTGTTTTACTACGTCAATCGAATACAGGATGCGGATACTCTTCAAAACACAACAGATGCACCCTTTCGCTTTTTGCCGTGCATGGTAGCTGGTCTAGCGTATTATACGGCTATGAAGAAGGCGCCCGATAGGATTCAGCTTCTGAAAGTGGTATATGAGGAAGAGTTCCAAAGAGCTGCTGACGAGGACGAAGATAGAGTGTCATTGAAACTCCAACCTAGTATTCAATATTTGAGGGTGTAATGGCTAGGTACGCTTCAGGAAAAAATGCATACGGTATATCGGATCGTTCTGGCTTTCGGTATCGCTTGCGCGATATGCGTAAAGAATGGAACGGTTTGCTTGTTGGGATTGACGAGTTTGAAGAAAAGCACCCACAGCTAGAACCAAGGCGCGTTGTTGCGGATCCCCAGGCTTTGCGGGATCCTCGTCCAGACACTCGCAATATTATTCCAGAGACCGTACAGATTCCTATCTTTGATTTGGTGAACCTAGTGTTTACGGAAACCCCTAGGGCTAAAGCAATTGTAGGGGAGGTCACGGTGAGTGTGTCATGACATATACTTATACAGAGTTAAAAAACTCTATAAAAGATTACACAGAGAACCAAGAATCTACTTTTGTTTCTCATTTATCTGATTTTATCTCCACCGCAGAAGAGCGCATATTCAAAAGCGTAGATCTAGATTTCTTTCGTAAGAACGTCAATGGAAGCACATCTTCTGGGAATCAGTTTTTAGCTGTACCTGATGATTATCTTGCTTCGTTCAGTCTTTCTATTGTCAACTCTGGCAACAGAGAGTTCTTGATGCACAAGGATGTGAACTTTTTGCAAGAGTACAGTCCAAGCACTACAGCAACCGGAACGCCAAAATACTATGCATTGTTTGATTCAAACAATTTTTTATTAGCGCCCACGCCTAATGCAGCGTTTACGGCTGAATTGCATTATTACTATCGACCAACCAGTCTAACGGTTAGTACGTTCGTTTTAACTTTAAGTAGCGTTAGTGGCACTTTTCAAGACACAGAGACAATAACTGGCGGTACTAGCGGTGCAACGACAACCATCTCTTCGGGTGGTGCTTCATCGACACTGACAATTATTATTCCAAGCACGGACTTCACAGTAGGCGAAACGGTAACTGGCGGTACTAGCGGTGCCACCGGCACAGTTGTATCTACCAGTTCCGATACCACACAGACATGGCTTAGTGAAAACGCTCCAAATGCAATGCTCTATGGCAGTTTGGTTGAAGCGTACACCTACATGAAGGGTGAGCCGGATGTCATGAAGATGTACGGCGACAGATTCTCCGAGTCTTTGATTAGGTTGAAGGACTACGCTGAAGCCAGAGAAAACGCTGACGCATATAGGGATGGGTTGGTAAGAAGAGTTAGAACATGAAGATTGCTATTGTTGGGCTTGGAGGCAGCTATGCTGATTACATATCTGCTCGAGTCGCCTCTCAAGAGTTTGACGAGATATGGGGCATCAACTGTATCGGCGCAATAATTCACGTTGATAAGACCTTCATGATGGACCCAGTGTCTAGGTTTTTAGACTCTGAGAATGCCGGATCTCAAACTGGTGTTGCTCGTGAGTTCCTGAAAACCAACAAAAAACCGATAGTAACGTGTCAGTTAGACAAGCGAGTCAAACACTTAGAGCTTTATCCGCTCAAAGAAGTGGCGACTGAGTTGGGGTTTTGTTACTTCAATAACACGGTGGCCTATGCTGTTGCTTATGCGATTTGGGCGAAGGTCAGTAAGATTTGTTTGTATGGCATAGACTATACATACAAGAATGTAAGTATGGCTGAGTCAGGAAGAGCCTGCGTTGAGTTCTGGTGCGCTATTGCCGTGTCGAAGGGTATTAAGATAGAAGTCGCGCATAGATCAAGTCTTTTGGACACCAACGTCCCAGACAATGAGAAGTTGTATGGATATCACCGGCTAGACGACCCGTTGGTTCAAACCGTCCAAGACGGAAGTCTATTGATAACCAAACAATCAGAGTTTGATCCTCCTGAACCAGTGGAATCAGAGCCAGTTATTTTTGGGAGGCATGACAATGTTTGATATAAGCATGGGATCTGTAGGCGCCGTGGACGTAATTACGTCAGATAACGGTGGTTTGTCTAACGATCAGATAGCCGATATGGCGGCGAACAAGATCATATATATATCGGATGAGGCACCAGAACCGATTCGTCTTCAGGCCGAAGCGTTCAAGGATCGAGTACGAAATTTAGTACAATATTATGTGGAGTTGGCTAGAAGAGAAGAACGTGCTACTATTTGCGCGAAAGTTCGTGAAGCTGGTCAGCACGAATTAGCTGATGCTATAGGGAGACTGTAATGGCAATTGCACAAGCAATGTGTACCGCATTCAAACAAGAGTTGTTGCTGGGTACGCATAATTTCGCAACAAACGGCAACGCTTTTAAGTTGGCCTTGTACGCAGAAGGCGGCGGCGGCAAATCAAGCACCACAGCCACTCTTGGCGCAGCTACAACCGCCTACACCACAACCGGTGAGGTCGCAAACAGCGGATCATACACCGCAGGCGGTGGTGCTCTTACGAAAGTGGCACCAAGCACTTCCGGCACTACGGCTTTTACTGATTTTGCTGATATCAGCTTTACTACGGCTACAATTACAGCAATGGGCGCTTTGATCTACAATGACACTAACAGTGACAAAGCTGTTTGTGTTTTGGACTTCACATCTAATAAAACGTCTACTTCTGGTACTTTCACCGTTCAGTTCCCAACAGCCGATGCGAGTAATGCCATTATCCGCATAGCGTAATGGAGTAGCATCGTGGCAAATATTACGGGTTGGGGTCGAGGTACTTGGGGCCAGCTTACTTGGAACCAAGCAATACCTGTTGTTGTTACTGGTGTTGCGGGTACTACCGCTCTCGGATCTGAGACTGTTACCGCTGGAGCATTAGTTACTGTCACGGGTGTCGTTGGAACCACCGCTTTAGGTTCTGAAACTGTTACCGGTTCTGCCTTAGTCGCTTCAACCGGTTCATCTGCAACGGGTGCTGTTGGTTCTGAGACTGTTACTGGCACCGCTCTTGTATCCCCCACAAATGTTATAGGTACTACCGCAGTTGGTGATGAACAGACCAATTGTGCGGCTAATGTAGCGGGTGTAGGCGTTACGGCCACCGTTAGCTTTGGTGACGAATCAGTTACCGCTGGAGCGTTGGTTGCTGTTACAGGCAATGTGGGCACCAGTGCGCTAGGTTCAGAAACTGTAACGGCATCTTCATTGTTGTCTGCTACAGGTGTTGTTGGCACGGGAGCAACGGGCGCTGTTACCCTAGAATCCAAGTATTCTGTTACGGGGGTTACAGCGACAGGAAATGCTGGTATAGTCCTAGTCTACACGAGTATTGTGCCTAGCCAGACTCCAAGTTGGACGGATATTACAGCAGCATCCCCTTCCTGGTCTGACGAAACACCCTCGCAGACTCCAAATTGGACAGAGAAAGCGGCGTAGGAGCAATGCATGGCAAGTTCATTTAGTACAAATCTTGGTATAGAAAAGCCGGCTACAGGTGAATTGTCTGGTAGTTGGGGCGATGTTACCAATTTTAACTTTGATATTTTTGACCGAGTAACGGGCGCAGCGGATCTGACAGCGTCTGATCTTACAACTGATCTTACCATACGAGCAGCTTCTCCTACCTCTGGACAAAGCAATGTTCAGACGGGGATGTTCTCTGTCATAAACATAAAAGACAGCGGTTCTGATCTAGGTGGTGTTAACGTGGTGACGATTGCCCCTAATACCGCTAGTAAATTTTTTGTTATTAAAAACTCTTTATCTGGCAGTCGCAGCGCAACGATTCAGCAAGGTAGCGGAGCCACTGTGTCGATACCAAACGGTAAGACCGATATTGTGTTTTGTGATGGGGCTGGTTCAGGCGCAGCGGTTACAGCGGTTGCTTCATCTTTTAACGTAGCCGACAACCCAGATGTGGCTGATCAATCCACAGCTTTAGCAATCGCCCTCGGATGATAGGAGTACAAAATGGCAAATGATGCTTCCGTAACAATACAGGCAACAGTTTTGCCAGACGAGATTGCCAAGACTTTCTCGGCTAGTATGACTGTCACACCTGTTGATGCAAATGATAAGTGGTATTACAAGAAGACCAGTGTGTCTAATTCAAGCACTGACCTAATTGCTGGTGCTTATACCGACTATACCGCTGTAGATGATGATACTGCGCCAACCGCAGTTGCTACAGGAGACAAGGTCAAGTTCTTGTTTATCAAAAATGTAGATTCAAACAGTCGTAGCATTTATGTGGTGTTTGATGCTGGAACAGCGTCTTCTAGTGCAGCGGACGGCGTAACCATAGGGCCGAGCGAGGCTTTTGCGGCAAGGTTGCCAAACGCCACCGTGGCTGATGTTCACGCTATCTCGTCTGCATCCACCGCAGAGGTCATCGTATGTGCTTTGCTTGACGATGTAGGATAGGGGTAGATCATGGCTAATACCTTCAAAAACAAGGTGTTTAATGGTGCAAACAGCAGTGCCAATTCAGACATGGCTGTTTACACCGCGCCAAGCTCTACCACTACAGTTATTATTGGTCTGACGCTGGCAAACACCGGATCATCTCAAATCACAGCAGATATCAAGTTGAACGCTGGTGATATGGTGTTCTTGGCTAAAGACATTCCAATACCTGTTGGATCCAGCTTTGAATATATGTCTGGGAACAAGATTGTCATGGAAACGGGTCATAGCCTGATTGTGCAGTCTAGCGTTGCTAACAGTCTAGACACTGTAGCGAGTATCATGGAGATCACCTAATGTCCCGAGCACAAGAAATAGCAGACCTGTTATCTGGTGTAACGATTACGACTGCCGACAACACTGCACAGCTTACCCTTTCGTCAACGGACGCTGATGCAAACTCTGGCCCTGTTTTGTTGCTACAAAGAGATTCGGGTAGTCCTGCTGACGGCGATAATGCAGGGTTAATTCAGTTTAAATTTGATAATAGTGCAGGTAGCGATTTTGTATCGGCGGCACAAATCAGTGCAAAAGCAAACGATGTAACAGACGGCACTGAAGATGGCGAACTAGAATTACTAACAATCGTTGCTGGGTCATCTCGTAGCAGAATAGAAATGTTGCCCGGCGAAGTTGTTATAAACGAAGATAGTATAGATAGTGACTTCCGTGTCGAAAGCAACGGCAACGCCAACATGCTGTTTGTTGATGCGGGTAATGATAAAGTTGGTATTGGGACTAACAGCCCCGCAAACAAATTATCTGTGGTTGGTGGAGATTTCGGAACACTCCTTCTAGATAACGCTGACGCATCTCACGGCACTCAAATATTATTCCAACACAACAGCACAACCAACACAGGTTGTGACATTCAGATGTCTGATGCTGGCGGTATGAAGATTAGAACGCTTGCGGTTGAACCGATTACACTCGCTACTTCTGCGTCCGCTGGTTCTCCTGCTAATGTGCTTGTTCTTGGAACAAATAAAGATGTTACTGTTAGCGATGGCGACCTTGTGATTGGCACAAGCGGTCACGGCATTGATTTCAGCGCAGCCGGAAATGTCAGTGGCATGACAAGTGAACTGCTGGATGATTACGAAGAAGGCACGTTCACACCATCTTTCACTGGTGGTCTTTCTGGTTCAGGCTACGGCGACCAAAACGGAGTTTATACGAAGATAGGTAATTTTGTATTCTTTGTAATTGAGTTGGACATAACAAACGGTGCAGCGTCTACAGACGGCAATCAAATTAAAATTGACAATCTTCCATTTTCTTCAGACCAAAATAGCACAATGAATCATCAGATGGGCGGTGCTTGGGTCACGTTTAACAACAACTTTTACAATGTCGATACCGGCATATATATGCAAATCGGTGAAAACACTAACCAAGTCAAGTTATTTAAAGGAGATGGTAACGCTTTGGTTGGAAATGCAACAGGGGTAAATGGTCAAAACGATTTTCACATTGCTGGTTGTTACCGTACAGCAACTTAACCCCATCGGATAGACGCACAAGAAGCATAAAGGAACAGGTATGCCATACATAGGTAAAACCCCATCACAGGCCACTAGGGCTAGGTATTACCTTACTGCCAGCGGGAGTGAAACCTCAATATCTGGCAGCATGACCACTGGTGGTACGCTTACCTTTACTGATGGCAACTTTGTAGACGTATCGGTCAATGGTGTGGCACTGGTTGCTGGCACTGACTACAACACCAATACAGCTAATACGATTGCTGGTTTGACAGCACTAACAGCCAACGATCAGGTAGAGATCATTGTTTACGACACGTTTAGTGTGTTTAGTGGCGATGTAGATAGTGACTTTTCTGTGGGTGGTAATCTTAGTGTTACCGGCACTACTGCACTCACTGGTGTAGTAACTGCAAATGCTGGAGTGGTTGTAGACAACATCACTATTGACGGCACGGAGATTGACCTTAGTTCTGGGGATTTAACGATAGACGTGGCGGGAGATATTACTCTCGACGCTGATGGCGCAGATATAATTCTTGCAGATGGCGGCACTACGTTTCTTGAAATTGACAAGGATGGCAACAATTCCAGAATTAAAAACCCTATATCTGACGGAGACATAAAGTTTCAGGGTAATGATGGTGGTTCAATAATAACTGCTCTTGACTTGGATATGTCTGATAATGGTGCCGCAACACTTAGTAATGGACTAACTTTGACTGACGGTGACCTTGTGGTGGCAAGCGGTCACGGCATTAGTTTTGCTGCAACCAGTGACGCTAGTGGCATGACAAGTGAACTTCTTGACGATTATGAGGAGGGTACGTTTACGCCATCCTACACGCAAGGCACTGATTCTGCGACATATTCAATTCAGACTGGCCGTTACACAAAAGTTGGCAACAGGGTTTTCTTTGAATTTGAATTAGACGGCAATTCGATTACGGGAAATAGCAGCCATCTTTACATTGGCGGTTTGCCTTTTACTTCAAAAAATGCTGTTCCGTCATCGGGTGCGCTTATTAGTTACACTGGAGGTGTTTCAAACAACATCCACGTTACAGGTGTTATTTTTAATAACGGCACTGTTATAGGCGTTTATAAATTTCAAGACGGCGGGTCTGTTGCCGGAAACACAATGGCTTTGAATGGTGGCTGGCGATGGTTCGGTCATTATGACGTAAATTAATAACTTTATACCTCTAGTAAATGCTGGGGGCGGACAGTCCAACCATAGGAGATAAAAATGGCACTTACAGAAGAAACAGTACAAGACAAGATTGAGGTAGTTGGCGACTACAAAGCTGTACAAGTACGCACTGCAACCATCATCAAGCGTGACGGCGTAGAGATTAGCCGTAGCTTTCATCGTCATGCGTTGCAACCCAGCACAAAAGCAAGCGGTTCGTGGGCTGACACAGACATCAGCGGCGAAAGCACTGAAGTGCAAGCTATCTGCAACGCTGTGTGGAGTGATGCTGTGAAGACTGCGTATCAAACCATGATAGACGCACAAGAAGTATAGAGGAACAGGTATGCCATATCTAGGTAAAGAACCAAAAAACATCACGACCCTGTCTGATTTGAGCGTTTCAGGTAATGTAACGTCTACCGGCACGGTTGAACCCGCAGGTGATACCGCTGCTGGCGATGATGCGGCTATTGGCTTTACCAGCGCAGAAGGACTTATCCTCACAGGACAGGGTAGCACCAGTGACGTTGTTATCAAGAATGATGCTGATACTACAGTGTGTTTCGTGCCTACTGGTACAGATGACCTAAAGTTTAATGACAATGCTGCTCTTATATTTGGCGCAGATGACGATTTCAAAATTAGCCATAACGGTTCTAAAACTAAGTTGGAAGATACAGGCACGGGCAACCTAGAAATACGCGGCACAAACATTGAGTTTTATTCTGGAGATGGCGGCGAAACACTTGCAAAGCTGACAGATGATGGTGCTGTTGAACTTTATAACAATAATACAAAACGTATCGAAACTAGCAGCACAGGCGTGGACATCACAGGCGGGTTTGCCGCAACTGCCGCTTCCACAATTACCACCTCTGACAACTCTAACAATCTAACACTTACATCAACGGATGCGGATGCTAACACTGGTCCAAATCTTGTGATGACCAGAGCATCAGGAAGCCCTGCCGACAACGATGCCATTGGTGAGTTGACATTCAACTTTAACAACGATGCTGCTGAAAACACGGTTGGAACACGGTGGCGGAACTTTATTATTGATGCGTCCGATGGCACTGAAGATGCGGCGTTTGATATCTTCTCTATAAAAGCTGGGGCTTTAACCAGCATAATAAATTATGACGCCAGCACATTATCATTTAATGATGGCAGCGCAGACATAGACTTCCGTGTTGAGAGCAACGGCAACGCTAACATGCTAACTGTCAATGCTGGAGAAGATAAGGTTGGCATCGGGCGTGACCCCGGCACTGGTGTTTTAGACATTCAGTGTGGAAACACAACTGCGCTGCAAGCTATTAGAATTGCTGATACATCTCCGACTGAATACTTTGGCGTGTTTAACGCCAATGAAGGTGGTAAAGCACCAAACGCAGCAAATGCCACTCTCAAAGTGCGAGGTATGAATACTACAGATAGAGCGATTAACGCTGGTGGAACAGTCAACGCATCTGGTGCTGACTACGCTGAATACATGATTAAGGCTGATGGTGTAGGCACTATTGCAAAAGGTGCAGTGTGCGGGGTTGACGCAAATGGCAAGCTAACTGACGTATTTGCTAATGCTCACAGCTTTGTAATTAAATCAACAGACCCGTCATATGTTGGAGGTGATGTGTGGAGTATTGCTTCAACTGACGCTGATGGTAATCAGACAACATTGGAAGGCGATGCGCTAGAGGCTGCGAGGCAGAAAGTAGACCGCATAGCGTTTAGTGGGCAGGTTCCCTGCACCATTACTGGCACTACTAAAGTTGGTGACTTTGTTGTGGCGCAAGCAACGTCAGATGGCGGCATTGAAGCAGCAGCAGTCACCTCGCCTACATTTGAACAATATTCTGTAGCGATTGGCAAGGTGTGGAAATTAGGCAGCAGTCAACACACCGTTGCTGTAAAAATAGGCTGATGGATTTAGTTCACATAGTCAGAAGGGGTAAAAAGTGACACAAAACGTAATTACTATTGATGGCAAAGAATACAGTGCTGAAGACTTAGACGATCAACAGACATATATGATTAGTCAGATTCGTTCATGCCAAGAAAAAGCCGCGAAAATTAGTTTTGAACTTGACCAAGTACAAGCTGCACAAAACATGTTCACTAACAAACTCATCCAATCTATCAAAAGTGAAGAAATCGCTACTGGCACATAGGAGTCTGTTTTGCCTCTCAGCAAACTGCAATTTAAACCAGGCATCAATAGAGAGGGCACAAACTACTCTAATGAGGGTGGCTGGTTTGACGGAGATAAAATTCGTTATCGTAACGGCTATGTCGAGCGCATAGGCGGCTGGGTTCGTGTGTCAAACAACAAGTTTACCGGTATAGCTCGTAAGATATATGACTTCGTTACATTGGCTTCGGCCAATCTGTTGTTTGTAGGCACAGAGCAAAAGGTCTTTCTTGAAGATTCTGGTGTCTTTAACGACATCACCCCGATCCGATCTACTGTTAGTCTTGGATCAAACCCCGTAAACACAACGGGTGGAGCGGGTAGTGGCGTGGTCACCGTAACCACACAATCTGCACACGGTGCAAACACTGGCGATTTTGTTACGCTTGCTAGTCTTACGACTACAGACGGGATTACTGCCGCGCAGTTAAACATTGAACACAAGATTACAAGTGTACCAACCACCACCACTTTTACGATTACCACCGCTGGTTCTGCTACATCTGGCAGCACGGCGGGTGGCGGATCCTCTGGCACAGCCGCTTTTCAGATCAACATCGGCATAACAACCACGATTCTTGGCACAGGTTGGGGCGCAGGCACATGGGGTCGTTTTGAATGGGGTTCAGCTTCTGGTGCACTTGCCGGTCAGACACTACGTCTTTGGGCGGCAGACAACTTTGGTGAAGATCTAGTCTTTAACGTCATGAATGGGTCAATATTCTATTGGGACGCTACCGGCGGCACCAGCACACGAGCCGTGGAACTATCGTCACTGACCGGCGCTAGTGACACACCGACCATTGCCCGTAAGGTTCTGGTATCTGACGTTGACCGGCATGTAATTGCGTTTGGCGCAAATATCATCGGCACTAGCACCCAAGATCCTTTGCTTATACGCTTTGGTAGTCAGGAGTCCCTGACTGATTTCACGCCTACGGCAACCAATACGGCTGGTGATTTGCGTTTGTCGAAAGGCAGCGAGATCATTACCGCCGTTCAGACAAGCCGTCAGATCTTGGTGTTTACCGATCAGTCGCTCTACTCAATGCAGTTTCTTGGACCGCCGTTTACGTTTGGTGTGTCCATGCTTGCTGACAACACTCGTATTGCTGGCCCCAATACCGCGCTTGCTGTAAATGACGTTGTTTTCTGGATGGGTCAAGAGAACTTCTATCTGTACGATGGACGCACGCAAGCCATACCGTGCACCGTGCGAGACTATGTCTTCAACGACATGAACAACCAGCAGTCGTTCAAGTTCCACGCCGGATCAATCGCCAGTCAGACGGAGATCTGGTGGTACTATTGTTCGTCCGGCTCAACCGAGATTGACCGGTATGTGGTCTACAACTACGGCCAACAGGTCTGGTACTACGGCACGTTGGTTCGCACCGCTTGGAACGACAGAGCGTCTGGTCTTCGTAGTTTCCCGCAGGGCACCGGCACAGATCTGTATTTGTATGATCATGAGAACGGCTTGGACGACTACAGCACAGGCAGTGCCGTAGCCATCAACGCCTTCGTGGAATCCTCGGATTTTGACATAGGCGATGGTCAACAGTTCATGTTGCTCAACCGCATCTTGCCAGACTTGAGCTTTACTGGTTCTGATGCATCTAATCCTGCGGCCTTGTTCACGATTCGTAGCAGAGACTTTGGCGGCGACAACTTCACAGAATCACCTTCGGACTCGGCAATACGGACAGCGACTTCTCCTGTAGAGCAATACACGGACAAGATCGACCTTCGCGCTCGAGGCAGACAGATGTCCATTCGCGTAGAAAACACGGCAACCGGCGTCCGATGGCGTCTTGGTGCCCCTAGAATAGATGTGAGACCGGATGGCAGAAGATGACGAAAAAGGTTGTACGTCCGATTCTGCCTGTCGCGCCGAACGAATATGATCCGGTTTACATAAATCAACTGGCACGGGCATTGGAGTTTTTGATTGATGAGGTAAGAGATGCAGACGTTAACTTCCAAGGCATAAGCCAGATGGGTAGCGCAACATCTCTTGATACGGGTGATATGTATATAGCGGATGCGGGGTTCTTGAAGATCGTTCAGGCGGACGATATCTTTGCTACCACTAATGTAGGGACAACTGCGGTTGGTTCTGTTACAGTGGCAGTGTCCTAAAGGTGTGTTATGGGTCTTAGTTTAAAATCATTGTTACCAGTCATAGGCGGGATAGCCGGCGCTTACTTTGGTCCCGCCGGTAGTGTTGCGCTAAACTCGGCTCTTGGTTCAGGAATCGGGACTCTTGTAGCTGGTGGTGATGCTAAAGACGCTATCAAGAACGCCATCATTGGCGGCGGCGCATCGGCTGGCCTTGGCGCACTAGGCGTAGGACCAGGTGCCGCAGTGCAGTCTGCGGCTGGGCAGGCGGCTACGGATGCAGCCACTCAAAAGGTTTTGGCAGATCAGGCAACGAAACAGGTTGTAGCTAACGAGGCAGCAAAGAGCGGGATTCTTGGCTCTGGCATCGGGGTTGGTGACGTAGTGCTTGGTAGTTCTTTGTTGAGCATGGCTGGTGTTGGTGAGGAAGATGTTACAGATAGTGGCCCCACGGAACTTGAATCTCGACCCGACTACAAAGGCACGCCAATTGCTGGATTGTTTGTAGACACTGTTACAGACATCAAGTACGACACGGCAGAGGAGCTTGAAGAGGCTATCAAGCAACGTAAAGAACGGTCCATGGCTATGGCTACCGGCGGTATCATATCCTTGATGAACGGCGGTTTGATCGAAGGACCGGGCACCGGCACATCGGACAGCATCAAGGCTGGCATATATCAGAATGGCAAAAAGGTTCAGGAGGCTAGGCTTTCGGACGAAGAGTTTGTCATGACTAAAAACGCTGTTAAAGGCGCGGGTAACGGAGACACAAAGCTAGGCGCAAAACGGATGTACGCCATGATGGACAATTTTGAGAGGATGGCATAATGGTCGATACAGTCCGCACCGAACAGGTACAGGTATTACCGGAGTATCAGGAAACCTTCCTGAAAGACCTGCTTGCCAGCACCTCTACGATGGCGAATCAGCCAACCACGATTCCTGCATATCAAGTAGCTGGCATGACGCCGGCACAACAGCAAGCCATCCAGCTTGGAGTATCTGGCATCGGCGCATATCAGCCTATGATGCAAGCCGGCGCCGCGACCCTTGGTCAGGGCGTAGCGGCGTTACAGCCGGGTGCTTTCCAACAATATATGTCCCCATACACGGATCAGGTTCTAGATCAGAGTCTTGCAGATCTACAGCGTCAAGCAGACATGGAGCGTCAGCGCATTGGATCAGCTGCGGTACAGGCCGGCGCATTTGGCGGATCTCGTCAGGCTATTGCAGAGCAAGAACTACAGCGCAACACGGCGGACGCCTTTGCTAGGCAGTCAGGGCAACTTCGCGCGCAAGCATTTGAGTCGGCTCAAGATCGAGCACAGCAAGGGGCAGAACTGTTTGGCAAGCTAGGACTGCAACAGGCTGCTATGGGCGAATCGGCACAAGGGGCACAACAACGAGACATCGGCATCTTGTCTCAGCTTGGTGGTCAAGAGCAACAGCAACAGCAAGCAGAACTTGAGGCACAACGCGCCACGAGCCTTGAGCGGCAGTTTGAGCCTTACCAACGTATCGGCTTTATGTCTGATATCTTCCGTGGCGTGCCTACCACCACAAGCACACTGACCAGTCGTACAGCGCCGTCACCTAGCATGTTGTCACAAGTTGCTGGCCTTGGTATGGGCGTGGCGGGTCTTCAACAGGCTGGAGCGTTTGGCTCTGGCGGCATCTTTGGTGGGCTAGGTAACATGCTTGGACTGGGTGGTACAAAATAATGAGCGTATATAACCGCAAAATGTTCAAGCCGCGTAACGCTCGTAACGCTTTGAATCGGTCAGCGGGTATAACTAGCGTGCAGAAGTTTCACGCTGGTGGGCCAGTGGGACATTCTCATAGTCCAACTGGTCCTAGAAATGTAACGGCAAGCGGACAAGTGGTTCCTCCTACGGGTGTACAAACTTTTACCACTAGAAGTGGTCAACAATATTTTTCTCCAGGCACTGCCTCAGATCCATACACAGCGGGACTCATAGATATTGCGAGAAGAGCCAAAGAAGGGGGCATTGGAAGTTTAAGTGTTCTTGAAAGGGCGCAACTTCAGGCTGTAGCTGGTGGGCAACAGGCTCTGGACGCAACACAAGGTGTAGAAGATTATCTTGGAGACACTCTTGCTTCTGACGTAGTTAGAGGTGGAGCAAGTCTTTTAGGCACGGGGCAAGGAATGTTAAGTTCTTTGGCGCTGTCTCCGTTTATGTCTGACAGTGGAGATACTAGCACCGTTGGTGGCCGTTTAGGATCTGTAGAGCCAACGGACAAGTTCTTGTCAACTTTAAATATTAATCCAGCTCCGAAGAGTTATGATGATGCAATATTGCGACAGCAAAGAGCTTCACAAATTCCAACTCCATCGGCTCCTCGTGGTATGTTTCAAGGCCCAAGACAAGCCGCTGGGCCTATTCCTGATGGTGAACTTGCCGCTCGTCAAAGGGACATAGATCGCGCCCGAGCAATAACCGCAGCAGGCGGTACGGTTGATGTCGATCCAACTACAGGGGCAGTTAGCGCCGGACCTACTGACGACATTCAACAGTTGATTAATGCCGCCCAACAGCAACAAAGAACATTAGAATCTGAAGACCGCAGACAACAAGATCAACTTGGTCCGAGTCCTGATGACGGTGATATTCTTGCTGGCTCTCGGTATGATGACGGCACTCCTGAAGGCGCGTTTCCTGATGATTCGGAGACTGAAACAGAGACCGCGACCGCGACTACTGACGACACCAGTCCTACAGGGTCAACTGTGGAACAACGCACAGACACAGATCCTGCCGCTGACATAACAGTGCCGCAACCAAAGCCAGAAAACTTCCCTGATATTGTAGCTCAAGCCAAGGCGGCTAATGCGGCACAGGGTGTGCCTGAACAAGATTCAGCTAAATCTGAGATTCAAACGGCTGTTGAAACAGGCACCGGCTCCGCAGAAGACTTAAAAGCTGAGTTTCTCAAACTTCTTCCAAAGTATGATTCTGACCCATCAACAATGGGACTCAATATTGCTTTGATGGGATTTACTATCGCTAGTGGTAAAAGCGGAAGTGCATTAGAAAATATTGCTGATGGTATGAAAAAGACGCTTCCAAACTTTATTAAAGAGGCGGACAAGCGAAAGGCGTTTCAACGAGAGACAGATCTTCTTGCTTCAAAATATGTGATTCAAAGACAAGAAGCAGATCGGACGAGAGGGTTCTCAAAGAACTCTTATTATGCCGCTGCCGACTTCACCGCTCCAGATGGTAGAAAGATTCTCAAAGGCACGCATCTTCGTTTGAACGATAAAGCATTTGATGCCATGGGTGGGGTTCCTTTGGTTTCTGGTGCCGTGTATAGACAACAACTTGATGATGCGAATGAATTAGCAAAAGCTAAAGTAACGGCGTCAGGTAGTAAGAAGGGTCTTGACGACTACTATATGACCAAGACAGTTAAAAAAGATCTTAACCAAAATGTTAGTGTTAACCTCGTATACCCCACTCGTGAAGGTCTTGCACTTGGCCTCAAACCTCAGTTAGCTGGCGGTGTTAATGAGTGGACAGCCGCAACGGCTGGTTATGTGCAAGATCTTGAAGCCATGGCTCGTACAGACAATGCACTTGAAGACGCTATAAAACTTGCAGAGGATGGTGCATTAGGCACACCGGGTCTTCTTGGAAAACTTGCTGACTCGGCAAGAGGAGCTACTGAAGGCACACCCATGCAGGGTGTTCTTAGCGCAGCAGGTCTTGAGTATGGTGTGGTCAGTGCAGCAAGCGAGTTTGAAAACTTAAACAGAATCATTGCATTGCAGTCAGCCCGAATTATTTTGAATGAGGGTGGCAAAATGATTTCAAACCAAGAACGTGAGCAAGTTGCTAGGTCGTTAGGTTTTGCTGATGCGGTATATGACAAAAGCACCGACACCATGAATTTAGGTAGTTGGAAAAATACGTTTACGAATAAAGGCCAAGCCATTGATGCGTTAAGAAGAGTTCAAGGAATCATCCGCAACAGAGCGGAGGATGCTTCTAAGAACTACGCTAGAATAGGCGCAGAAGTTGGCTACCAGATTGGTAGTCTACAAGAAGCAAAGACTACCGCTCCTAGTTTCGCTGGAGGGCGACTTGAAAAGGCTGATGACGGTATTTGGGATGTAGTGGCATTAGGAGGTTCTTAAATGGGTGTTATAAAGATAAGAACTCCAAGTGGTGTGCAACAAGTTCGTATCGCAGGCGACAACCCCACTGACGAAGAACAACAGGCAATCATTAACACGTTTTTTTCTGAGCAGCCTGCCGCTCAAGCCGTTGATCAAGCCGTTGATCAAGACACTGGCCCTGTGGAACCAGAACTTCCAGCGCGTAAAATTGATTACGACACTGGTGTTCAGGACGTTGATTTTCGTCTTAACTTTGCTAAAGGTGACAACGAAGCAGAGAGGCGTGCTCGACTTCAAGGTCTTGGTATACCTGATGAGGCTGTGCAAATTGATTCTGAAGGCGAGTTTCTTTTGGATCGAGACTTGTTGCCTGATGACATCAAGGCTCGGTATGACATCAAAGGCGAAGGTCTTCTTGCAATTGATGAAAAGCGTGGCTTCACAAAGAACGATTTCGTTGATTTTTACGGTGAAACTCGCGGCCCGTTACTTGCGGCAACCGCAGCTTCTGTTCTTGCCAGTCCACTTGGATGGGTAGGCGCTGCGCTTACTGTAGGTGCCGCATCAACATTAGGATACTTGTTTGACGAATATCAAGAAACGGAAGAAGGATTGCGCCGCGAGAATCAAGATGATCTTTACAGCGGAATGAAAAGAGAGTTTATCACTGGCGGTCTTGGTGAAGGTGCTGCCAGAGGTATAACATCACTGTTTGGCTACCTTGCCAAAGGTAGCGGGTCTCAGTCGGCCAACGAGGCCAGAAAAGTGGCTCGTGAGGTCATTAGTCAAGGCGGTAAACCCACCGTTCGCGCGGTAAATGAATCACCAATTCTTGGTCGTTTACAAGCAATTTACGAAGGCGTCTTTCCAAACCAGAAAGCGGCTCGAGCAAATGCAGATTTTGTAGCAGAAAAACTAGCTTCAAATATGAAGGCGGCAGGTTACAAAGGCAAAGCCACGGACAAAGAAAAGATTCTGGAACTTATAGACCGCGATTTGATTAGGATCTATGGCAACCCAGATGATGTCTTAAAGCAAGCTGAAGCCGATTTAGTTAACCTTGTTGATCAAGGTATTGATGACATAATTGGTATGTTTGGTGACAGCAAGCCTTTAAACGGATCAAAGATCGCTCGTCAGATAGAAATCTCTAAACGTATTTTTGATGAAGACACAGACGTTTTGTACGGTAAGGCAAGTGAACTTTTGGGTAACTCTAAAGTCTTGCCCACAGCCAAACTTGTGCAAGCCTTTGAACGGTTGCAAAAGGACAACCCGGCCTTCGACCTTGCTGGCTCTGGCCTCGGCAAATTCATCCTGAAGTTTAAAGAGGGCAATGGTTTTCGTAATGCCACCGTGTCAGAAATGAATGGCATACGCACCGCTCTTCGTGAGGCTGGTTATGACCCTAGCCTTGTTGGCACACAGAATCGTAAGTTCATTGGTGAATTGCTAGGCGCGATTGATCGTTCATATACGGACGCTGCGTTACAGATCCGTAGAAACATAGGACAAGGACGCCGGCCAGACGGAAGATTTACTGGTAAGGCAGATGCTCAAGCAAAAGATGGTTTGGATTTGCTTGAAAAGGCGAACAAGTTTTATGGCAAGGGTGTTGGACGTTTTAGAGACGCCAAGACAGCCGAGATCTTTCGTAAGTACAAAGACGGTGAGCTTGATGTTGAAGAGTTGTTTGATCCAGGCGGAGTCTTACTGGCGCCCAACAGAGGCGACACGTTAAAAAAATTCTTTAAGTCAGTAGTGCCAGGTGGGCGAGCCGCCGTAGATGCACCGAAAACTTTTGATGAGTTTTTGGCGCGGGGTATGAATGCTCAAGACGCTCAACTTGTGAAAGGCCTGCCTGACGAAGACCCGTTGAAGTCTGGACTCATGCGTAAATTTGAAGAGACCAAACGGTTTGCTCAAGAGGTTGCCGGTGCTCGAGGTGCTGGAGTTGAAGTCTCTGAGGCTGTAAGAAACTCAATGGCGCGTAACTTTCTTGAACGTGTGTCCAGACAAAACAGAAACGTGTTTGGAACGGCTAACCCTAGTGCAATTGCAGAAGAGATAAGCAAACTGGGTAGCACGGGCGAAGTTTTGTTCGGGAAACAGTATAAACCTTTGATGACTGCATTAAGAGATCTTGGTTCTAGTGGAGCCAAAATTACGGATCGCGAACTTGCATTGGTTGCGGGTCAACCGATTGCAGAACAAGTTAATTTAATCAGCCGTCTAACGCGCACCACAAACTCTGCGGCAGATAACGCTTTAGCCAAAGGCTTGAGCAAAGCTGTTGCTGATGGTGACCCAGAAAAAGTTGTAAGTCTAATCTTCCGTAAAAACGGTGCTGCATTCATAAAGCAGGCTGAACGTGAATTAGGCGAAGACACTATGGATCAAGTTCGACAACTTGCTATGGAGCGTATAGTTGGCAACTTGGGCAAAGAAGGAATGACAGCTAAAGAACTTACGGAATCTGTTGTTGATGGTTCTTTCTCAACGCAGTTGTCAAAACAACTTGCCGATTATGGTGATGAGACCATTGATGCCATGTTTGGTGAGGCTGGGCCGTTGTTGCGTAAATTAGCAAAAGAGTCAGAGATTGTTTCTAACAAGCCAATCAAAGGATTGGGTGGTCTTGCTCCTGCTACAATCGCAGGATCTTTGAGTCTGGCGGCGTTTCTATCAGGCCCGATGGGCGTTATCGGCACCGCTGGCGGACTGTTCCTTATGTCTCGTGCTTTGCGAAGTAATACGTTTTTGAAAACAATCTCCAGACCAAAGGGCGTCAGGCCGGGCACTGGTGAGGAATTTGACCGTGTTGGTCGTGCGTTTGAAATCATGTATGAGGGAATCGGACAGACGGCTCCAAGAAGTGACCGCGCTTTGCCTAGTGTCACGCCCACCGTGCAGTCAGAAGAGGCACAACAAGAAGCGCAAGTACAAGCACAAGAGGCGCAACAAACGCAACAAGGACCAAATGTTTTTCAACCTATAACCATGACACAAGCGCCAAACGTAATGCCGGGTGGAGCCGGAACCGCTGGACAAGTATCACCAATCTTGCTGCCTGACCCTGCGACACAGGCTCTGGCGCAGTCCATTGGAAGGACAACCCCATGAACAAAGACAAACTACGCGAAGAGATAGCCGAGGACGAGGGCTGTAAGTTTGAAATTTACTTAGACCACCTCGGCCTACCTACCTGTGGGATTGGGCATCTCGTGGTAGAAAACGATCCAGAGCACGGTCAGCCCGTAGGCACGCCTGTAGATGAAGAACGTGTGCGTCAGATGTTTAACTTAGACATTGCCGTCACGTTGGACGAGTGCCGCGTTTTGTACGAAAACTTTGATGACTTACCCGAAGAGTGTCAGCATATTATAGCTAATATGATGTTTAACATGGGACGGCCTCGCCTATCCAAGTTCAAAGGCATGAAGGCCGGTGTTGATGCACAAGACTGGAACCGCGCAGCTGACGAGATGGTAGACAGCCGCTGGTACGATCAAGTAACCAACCGCGCCAAGCGTTTGGTAGCACGCATGAGGGCATTGGCAGACTAGCCAACCTCACCCCAGTTGTTGCCCAACTCCTGATCGACCTTGCTCGGCACCTTGAGTTCCGTGCTTGTCTCCATGATCTCCGTAATTCTTGACGCTTGCTTCTCGGTCTCTACGTTGAAGCAAAGTTCGTCATGCACTGTCAGGAGCGGCACCAAACCTTCCTTGTAGCACTCTGCCATGGCAACCTTGGTCTGGTCTGCCGCAGAGCCTTGTATAAGTCTGTTGAGTGCCTTGTAAGTAAATGCACGCCTCAACATAGGCCCGTACTCTTTCTCGGCCTCCTCGCGCTTCATAGGCTTGTTATAGCCAAATGTCTTAGGCTCCCACATATCAAAGCGACAAAGCCGTCCCGACATCGTGCGAATCTGTCCGTTGTTGCTGGCTCGTAGCGACACCATGTCTGCCAAGTCCTTAACAAACGGAACCTTCTTATGGTACTGCGCCAACAGTTTCTTGGCTTCATCCTTGGATATGTCCATGGTGTGAGATAGTTTGCCCACGCCCATGCCATACATGATGCCCAGATTGACCGTCTTGGCCTGCTTTCTGGTAATCTCCGCTAAGTCTGCAACCATCTGATGGAAGTCGGCATCACCTTTGTGATACTCCGACACAACATCATCAATAGACGGATGACGATCCTTGGGTGCCAGAGACGCACAGTAGTGCACCAAGAGTCTCGGCTCCTGACTCGAGTAGTCAAAGCTGCCCCACTTGCATCCTTCGTCCGGCACAAACAGACCTCGGATCATGGCCTTGATCTCTGGATCACGCGCTGGAATCTGCTGGAGGTTTGGGTTACTTGAGGAGAAACGTCCAGTAACGGTGCCGCCATCGTCCGAACGAAGCTGATGAAACTCGCAATGTATCCGGCCCTTGTGAGAGAACTTGAGGATGTTGTCGATGAAGGTATTGCTGGCCTTGTCTAGTTCACGCAAGCGCAAGATCTTTGCCGCGATAGGATGAGGACTAGCTTGCAAGAACGCTTTGGTAAAGGACGGCTGACCGTTATTCTCTGTTCTGTTGTAGTACAAGCCGTGATGATCAAAGACGGCGGCAACGCTTCTGGCTACCCACGGTTCTACGCTTATGCCTGTCTCATGCTTAATGTCTGCAACCAGATCTTTCTTGAGTCCGATTAGCTTTGTCTTTGCCGCCTCGGCGCCGTCAGTGTTTACCTTCACGCCCTTCTCGCGCATGTCCAGCATCACCGGCAACAGAGAAGTTTCCAGATTGAATACGTCCATGAGGCTCTGCTTCTCCAGATCCACACGCATCATGTTCCACAGCTTCAATGTTAGTTCGGCGTCCTTCTCGGCATACGCCCCCACGAACCGTGAGTTAAGGCGCCACATTTCGCCCTTGGGATCAAAGCCATGATCGTTAGCCGCTGCACGAAGAGTCTTCTCGTCCTTGCGCTCGTTCAGGTAATCCCTTGCCAGATTGTTGAGGCTGTAACTAAACCGGTTCTCGTTGAGTAGCGGCGCGGCCACCATGGTGTCGATGATCGTGCCTTGGATCTTGACCCCTGCCCACCGGAGCCAGCCGGCATCGTAGGTGGCGTTATGCATAACCTTTGGGATGTTGGGCGTAGCAAGCTGGTCAGCTAACCACTTCATGACCTTGTTTTGCGGGATGTTGCCCCCACCCTCATGTGCAATAGGATAGTAGCCAACAAAATCGCCAGCAGCGATAGCCACGCCTACAATGAAGCCGTCACTACGCGCCCAGCCAGGACCAAGGGTTGTCAGGTTTGGATCACTGGTCTCAAGGTCGATAGCAATGAACTGGCTGTTTCGCAGATCAGGGAACACCTCCGGCGGCACCCAATCCTTCTCGATGGTGTCCAGATCCATGCGATGCAGGAAGCTGATCTGACTACTTTCCTTTGCCATCTATCTCTCCTCCGAGGCTGGCGTATCCAGCGATATCCACCCACGAATCCTGATGCGTTGGCGTTACAATCAGTCTAGCAAGTTTTAGCGCCGTAAGACACTGATAAACTTGAGAAACCGATATGTCCTGTTTGAGAATCACAGACCAGAGTTGCGCTACGCGCTCATGGTTCTCGTATGCGTCACCATAATCCTCGGCTCTTGGCCCATTGACCAAGTCCTTGGCGGTATCAAGTAGCTTATCTCTTTTCATATCACATACCTATATTTTGCGTGGGAATCGACAATATGCAGATTGTTCCGTGCTCTGGTCACTGCGGTATAGAACACACGATGTTCATCGTCCTGATCTGGAGCGTTGACCGCAGGGTATGACGAGTCGGTCAACAACAAGACGTTGTCGTCCTCGCCGCCCTTCATGCGGTGTATAGTAGATAGATTGATGCGCGGCTTGGTCAGATCCTCACCCCTCCGGCGCACGGCGCCCATGTAGCGTATGTCCTCAAGAGACATGTTGACCACGACCTCCGGCCTTGCATCTTGATTAACAAGCAAGCCATGTTCAGCCACTAAGTTGTCATAGTTGTGGTAGCCTTGTGGATCTACTGCATCAAAGGTCTTTGTCGCCGCACGTTTGAGCAATGCTCTGTCGCCCTGCTTGGGCATGAAACCGTAGAGCTTTTTTATATCACCAACGCTTGCCGTCTCGCCTTTTGCCAGCCGCTCCCAAATGCTCATGGCTTCAAGGAGTTCAAGCGAGATCATGGAATGACCAAATCGTTCAAACAAATAGCCGTCTTCGCGTAAAGAATGGTGAATTGAGTTCAAGGCTTTGTTGGTTCTAGCCATAATCGTCCACGAACCTTCATCAATATTCACATCATACCAATTCATGTGAAAATCCACGTTGCCGTCTTCATCCCTAGGTTGCCAGTCTTTCTTCTGGCGGACGTTAATCCGGTTGACCAGTTGGTTTGCCAGCTTGTACACGCTGCCCGGCACACGGTAGCTCTTATTTAATACGGTCTTGTTATCGCAAGCGTTCATAAAGCTATGCAGATTCACGCCGTTCCAGCGGTGGATGCACTGGTCATCGTCCCCCGCGTAGTACACGCGGCTGGCTCTTTCTTTCAGTATCGCCACTTGCTTCCACTGTAGCGGTGTCAGATCCTGCGCCTCATCGACAATCAAAACCTCAAGCATGGGGCCAGTGCCCTGACGGACGAACAGTTCAATCATGTCGGTGTAGTCGTACTTCCCAGCGTCTGACTTATAGGCGACATATACCTGATTCACGCGCTTGAGCATCGACCAATGCAGATTGTAATCCCCACGGTCATTGTACTCCTGTTCCATGGAAATACAGCGCAGCTTGGATCTACTGATTACTTCCAGATAGCGGTTGCCCTCCTTCATAGACAAAGGAACCATGCCCTCTTCCATGGCCTCGGCAGTGCCCTTATCAAAGGCCATGCCTAATACGTCACCCAGCTTACGGAAGTCTGAAGGTTGGATCGTCTCTTTTTTATCCATGCCCAGCCAGTTAAAGCCTATCGAATGCAGTGTCTTGAACCACGGAACATCTTTTTCGGTAAGCTGTAACTCCGCCCCTACGCGCTCTCTAGCTTCTTGGATCGACTTGCGAGAGAACGATACGAAACCAATCCTGTCCGGCGGAGTGCCTTGCGCTAACTCCTTCCGCACGATCTCAATCATCGTGTGTGTCTTACCGCAACCCGGTGGTCCGAAGATCAGGGTTTCATCAGCCATCGGTCTTCTCGCGTGGACGAGACTCGAGCCATTGCTCAACCTCTGTGCGTAGCCACCTTGTTGTACTGTTCTTTTCCTTCTCAGGACCAAGCACAACCGGTTTAGGAAAGTGACCTTCGTCTACCCATCTGTACACGGTAGATCTTGCCACACCCAACCAAGCGACCACTTCACCCACTTTGAGATACCGTTCATCAGAATGGTATGTCATTTACGTTCTCCTCTATTGGTAGGTCGATTTCATTGCTGTCAAACTCCGGCACATGCCAGACGCGAAGATTCTTCCATTGACCTGTATCTTCGTCTTTGAACTTGTAGACCGAGTTACACTCGTGCCCACCGTTCAAGTCTTTCAATCTTTGTTGGATCTGCGGACGGCGCAGTTCTCTAAACCCACGGTTCCGCAAAAACTCTGTCAAACCTTTGAGCGTGAACATTGTCATGTCACTCTCTGTCCAAGGCTTACCAAGCATCATCTCTTGTGGTGACTTGGCTCTAATCCGGCTCGTGCAGTACACCTCTAGCAATTCTTCAAACTGACCTTTGATTGTCAGTTCTTTTGGCACCTCAATATGTGTTGCCGTCTCAAGCATTCGGTTTACATACTCCTGCCAGTCCGGCGCCTTCATAATCGGTGGCATAACATCCAGCTGCTCCATACATGCACGTTGGAACTGCAAGGGCATCTGCAACTGTTCGGTGGACAACTCCAGCCTTTTACCATCTACATCTAGGAAGTAGAGTCTTGGCTCCGACTTCTGGATTGTCAGACCTGTGATTCCTGGCATCGAGCCATTCTTGCCCACGCCAAACTTGGCTTGGCGACAAGCGGCCTTATCGCAGTGGCTACCCATCGGTTCTTCCTTACACAGATAGCCATAATCCTTCTTCTTATGCTGTTGCTGGATCGTCACGATCTCGTTGGCCGGCAGAGACGGCTTGCAATACTTCTGGTTCCACTTCTCCAGCGTGGTCTCCCACGAGTCCGGATGCATCATCTTGGCGGTCACCGCCGCATGAAACATGACCTTGTTTCTGGTTCCGTCCGGCACCGAGGTTGCAAACATAATCCGCAAGCATGGCGGCATCTCCCGCAACTCGTCATCGTCACTGGCAAACTCCAGCTTCCGCAAATCTTCCAAGGTGCATTTGACCTTGTCTACCTGATCAAGAAACCCCTCAAGCGGCAGATCCTCGCCCTTATTATTAAACGCATAACGTAATGTATTCTCCGAATCAAAATACGGCAGATTAATAAAGTTGCCGACATCCCCACGCTCGGCCAGAATTTTGCTCTGCTTTGGAAAGACCTCGCATCCCCCATAGCCAAGCACCGCTGCGAACTCCGTAAGATGATCGCGCATGTCCGTTGCGCTAATCCAATCCTGCATAAACAGAAAGAGATGCGCCCCACCTGATTTTGAGCGGCAAACAACTAGCGGTAGTTTAAAACGGCGGCACTTCTTCAAGATTGCAGCATGATCGACTGGGTATGTGTCGATATCCAATGCGCCAAACTTGCACATGTTCTGATCATTAATCGGTATTGATCCGACTCCATGTTCGCCCTTCAAATGAGCCGCTACCAAGGTCTTGACCAGCGGCTCTCGGACGATGAAACTTTTTGCCTCTGTTTTTCCGTTCTTCCTAACGTCACCTACTGTTGTTTGACCGTGTGCTACGCTGGAGCCTTCAAAGGCCGCAGCGAAACGATCAACTAAACTCATTACTCGCTCCGCAAAAAAGGGGGGAGGCGAACCTCCCCCTAGTCACTAGAATGGGATGTCGTCATCCTCTACAGGCGTATTGTCCACAGGAGTCGCAGACGCCATTGGTGTCTCTTCCTGTTGGGCTTTAGCCTCACCCTTCATGACTTGTTCGCGGAACAGCTTTGCTTCGTTGAACAAAGCCTTATCCTGTACAAGGCCGACCTTCTCAATCGACCAGTTGTACCAAGTACGCAACTCACCATCGACAGTCTTGGATTCCTCCACCACTGTCATCTTCCACATGGTAGCAAACAAAGCCGGTGTCTTCATTTCACCAGTCTTTGGATGCTTTACCTTCTGCATGGCAATCTGGGTCTTCCAGCGGCGGCTAACTTTCAAACCGGTGGACTTAAAGTCCACAATGGCAGGCTCGTACATACCGTCTTCGCCTAAGATAAGGCAGAAGTGCTGATCGCTTTTGATAACCTCGTTACCGTTGGGCAGATATTCCTTTGCACCTACCCGCGTAGTCTGGGACAAATCCGGATCGTCCGGTGCTCGTACCCCGACAAAGCCCCCACCTTGATCACCAGCGACAAACTCTGGATAAGTAGTCACTTGGTAGCATGGGATAACGGTAATGCCCTTCTCGCCGTCCCAGATCTCGTTGGATACGGTGTTGAAGATGTCGCCTTGGCGCAGATCAGCAATATACTTCATATCGCTTTTCTTGAGTTGTGGGGACGTTCCCTGCGCTACACGCACAAATGGAATCTGCAACTCACTAGCTTCATAGGTTGTACCCTCGCCAGCGGTGTCAAAAATATCGTCCATCATTTCGGCTGGCAGACCAGCCTCTTCTTTTTTTGCTACTTGATTAGCCATTATTTCTTCCTCTTTACTTCAGCAGTTCTTGCTACATAGGCTCCAAACATATCCAGATCTATCGGCTTGCCCTTCTCTACTTGTTCACGAATGAACGCCTTGAGGGTCATCGAATGGATATGAGTCTTCTGTTCTGGGTGAAAACCTTTTTGCTCAAGGTCGTACATAACGTCCCCGGCTTGGTTGTCTTGCCCACGACCAAACGACACAATGATGTCGTTCTTTATGATGTCATCCAGACCATGTTCTCGGAGCCAATTAAAAGCCTCCTGCTTCCGGTCAGCAGGGATCGAGGCCGACACGAACGGCTTCAGTGTCACGGTAGCACCGTCCACATCCACACGCTCAATACCCATCTCATCCATGAGCATAGGTATCTGTTCAAACGCAATCCGCTGTTTTTCTGCTTTGAGTCCTTTGAGATACTTTTCAGTCTCGTCAATTTGTTCTTGTTTCTCATTAAGCCGGCGGACTAAACCGGATAACTGTTTGCCCCCATCTGCATCAACGCCGGATAGCGTGTCTGCATCTGCGAACATCTCTTCATCAAAGATTGTTTCACTCTGCTGCATAGCAAGTACATCCTCTTCAGGTTAAGTGGGTTGACGGAACCGTTCCGGCACCCTATGTTCAGACCATATAGGAGGACATAGATGGAAGTCAACTACAAATTCAAAACGAAACCGTATGCACACCAAGTAGAGGCGTTGGATCGTAGTGTTGACAAAGAATCGTTTGGGTTCTTTATGGAGATGGGCACTGGTAAATCAAAGGTTTTGATCGACAGTATTGCCTATCTTGGGTCGCAATCGACCTACCCTCTAGATCGTGTCGAGTTCGCATTAATCATTGCCCCAAAAGGCGTGTATCGTAATTGGATCAACAAAGAGATTCCGCAACATTTTTCGGACGAGGTTCCACATACCGTCTGCCACTGGCAGGCAAATCAGGGTAAGGCTTATCGGGAACAGGTTCGGGAGTTCTTCTCTAGTAGAGAGCCAGGTGTGAAGATATTCGTCATGAACGTGGAGGCGTTCTCGTCAGCCAAGGGCAAGGTGGCTGGGGAATGGATGGCTAAAAAGTTCGGGCGATTTGGCCTTATAGCCATTGATGAATCGACAACCATCAAAAACCACAAAGCCAAACGCACCAAGTCCTTACTCAAGATTGCAGGCAACTTCAAGTATAGAAGGCTGTTGACAGGCTCACCTGTAACAAAGTCCCCAATGGATTTGTTCGCGCAGTTCCAGTTCCTTGACCCTGAAATCCTTGGCTATGATTCCTTTTATGCATTCCAAGGCCGCTACGCCGTCTTACAGAAGCGCAGCATGGGCGCGCATAGCTTCCAACAGGTTCTTGGCTACAAAAACTTGGAAGAGTTAACAAGAAAGATTGATCCGTTTACTTTTCGGGTGTTGAAGAAGGATTGTCTGGATCTACCAGAAAAGACCTACACTGTGCGCTCTGTCGGGATGACCATGGAACAGTTGCGTATGTATAAGGATTTGCAAAAGGAGGCCATGACGCTCTTGGATGACGGTAAACTGGTGTCGGCGCCGCAAGTCATCACCCAGATGTTACGCCTGCAACAAGTGCTATCGGGGCATATAAAGACTGATCAAGGTGATATGCTTGAAGTGCCGACTCAACGACTGTCTGCCATGATGGATTGTATCGAGGAGGTGTCGGGCAAGATTCTCATCTGGTCACGCTTTCGCTACGACATTGTCAACATCCGTGCAGAATTAGCCAAGGTGTATGGCGCAGACTCGGTGGTGTCGTACTATGGCGATACGTCTGATAAAGACAGAGAGATTGCTATCGACAGATTCCAGAACGGAACTGCAAGATTTTTTGTGGCGAACCCCGCCACCGCAGGATATGGCCTCACGCTGACCGAGGCCAATACAGTGATCTACTATGCTAACGACTTTAATCTTGAAACTCGGATCCAGTCCGAGGATCGCTGTCATCGTATAGGTCAGAAAAACCCTGTCACATATATCGACCTGATTGCGGACGGAACCATTGACGAGAAGATCGTCAAGGCACTTCGTGATAAGATAGATATAGGTGCACGAGTATTAGGAGAGGAGGCCAGAGAATGGCTGAAGCTGACGCCAAAATCACAGGCAGCATAGATGTGCTGATTGACTACAAGAAGGGTGGTCTGACACTTGTTCAGGCCGTTGATCGGTTTGGTAAGCTAACAGGTCTAACACCTGATATTGCCGAAAAGTTCATTAGAGGATTGGGGAGAGACAATGTCATTTCGTTTTCGGAGAACAGGCCAGTTCATACAACAAAGCAGGCGGAGAAATGATATGGCTCCTCGTCCTAGTGATCGCCGTGGAGATGGACAGAATCGAAACAAGAGTTCTGTCGGGGTTTCCAACGATGGAGGACTGTCACTCGGCAGCGAGTCAGATTCTATGGGAGAACATGCCTTTAAATCAGGAGGCGGTATGCGTCAGAGCGGAGACGAAACGTGATAGATCAGGGTGACGGTACTTTTGCAGAACGATTAGCACGGGGGCATTGCCCTCGATGCCAGACGATGATGCCGCCAGTTGATGTCCATGGGCACATACAATGCTCGGTATGTCATCTGGTTATCAGTGAATGTTGCACCGGAGAACAGGCTTGTGAAGTTAACGGTAACACCGATCAGCATTCGTGAGGCGAACGAGTTCGTAGATAACTTTCACCGCCACAACAAACCTACTGGCGGGGGTAAGTTTGCTATCGGGGCAACCTATGCAGGCGAACTTGTCGGGGTAGCCATTGTGGGCAGACCCGTAGCTCGGATGCTAGACGATGGGGTGACAGCCGAGGTTACCAGAGTTTGCGTTGTAGATCACGCACCCAAAAACTCGTGCAGTTTTCTTTACGGGCGGTGTTGGCGAATTTGGCAACAAATGGGTGGTCAACGCATGGTGACATATACCTTGCAAGAAGAGTCTGGCTCCTCGCTTCGAGGCGCCGGTTGGAAGATTGTCGGGGAGGTCAAGCCCACCTCGCAGGGCTGGGATCGCAAGAATCGGAGTCGGGAGTGGCAACCAATCTATGGGCAGCTGAAGTTTAGGTGGGAAGCATGATCATTTCATGGTGGTCGGCTGGTGAGTTTACCGAGATCATGCATAAAGACATAGACGAGATCATGCGCGAGCCGGAGCAGCTGAGTCTGTTCTAACATTAAGGAGAAAGAGATGAGTGCTTATCAACATGAACTAGATAATCCAGAAACAAACTTCCAGTTTAGAATTTTAGCTGAACTAGACCTAAAAGACAAAAGCCACGCTGAGATAGTTGATTATATCGGTGAGCTTTGGAAACAATTATATAGCGCCAACGAGGTGCAGCGAAAGATCATTCAGGGTCGTTGGGATAATTATACTGAAGCAGTCATAAAAGAATCTGCTTTGCTAAGAGGTGTTTCTTAATATGAAAGGGGCGGATTGACCGCCCCTTCCTTGTATATACCTTCTTGGATTTTACGACACGCTTCCTGAACCTCGGCTCACGGATCTTGCGTGCCAGCGGATTGCGTTTCATTTTTTCTTATTCTTGCTACCCTTTGGCCTGCCACGCTTCTTCGGTAGCGGCTTGGGTGCAACCTTCTTTGCCGGCGCCTGACCCCCGACCCACGCTTCATTAAACGTAGGAGTCTTCTTGTCGTCCCCAACAAGGCGACCCTTCTCATCCCGCGCACGTTCCGGTTCCGAAACAAACATAGGGAAAAACATCTTCATAAACTTACCAAACATATCAAACCTCCAATTTACGATGGTATGCTTCTTTAATCAGAACAGCTAATTGCCTAGCAATCGTCCGCTCTTCAGCCTTGGATAACTTGCGGATCATGTCGTAGATTTCTATCGGGACCGCTACGTTACGAAAAGCCGCCTTCTCCTCAACTTGAGGTCTTCCGCGCTTTGCTGCCATTAGCTTTGCCTTTCTTTTTTGCGTGATACTTTTCTCGCGCCTTGCGGTTTGCCTCCAGACGCTTTGCCTCCTTCAGCATCTGCTCTCTTTCCTCCGGACTTAGGTTCGGGTCGTGTCTTGCGTAATCCGTCCCGAACAGTGCATTGAGTCCTGGCTCTAGTTCCTTTGCTAGTTGCGCTCGGCTCTTGCGTCTTGCCTCCTCGCCCTTTCGATCCCGATACGTCATCGACTCCTGATCGTACTCCAGACCCAGTTCGTCCGCTGTTGCCACGAGGTTTGCGATCATCCGCATGTCCCCGTCCTCCAGAATGAACCGCACTAGCTTTCCGCGTAGCAGGTTTAGGGTGTCGTTTATCAACACCGTTTGGTTTCCTATATACATCCTTATGCCTCCTTACTTCGACCTCGATGTAGTAACCATGGTGACCGTCTCCCCTTCTGGGGATGCTGGCTTGTTTGTCCAACTCATCAATCACCTTCTCCACTTCGGTGGGCTTACAGACCACCTCCTTCACAATCTTCAACTTGTTTGAGTACAAAGTAATTGTGAAATCTAAGATTTTATTATCATTAGCCATGTTTATAAGTTGTTATTCTCTTACAGTCCACAAATTTCATGGTTTTGTTTTCGTAATATTTAGGCCGCATTTCAGCAATCTCGTACAAGCACTGCCATTTTTCATTGTGCAATGAACCTTCAATCCATTTACATTCGCTTCCGGTGCACATCAGTATCACCGTTAGAAACTTAACTATCATAGTTGTCCTCCGACTCGGTGTAGCCAATGACCTTGAACTTGTTCGTCTCGTAATCGACTGGTAACAAGTCCGGATCGTTCTCAATTAGCGCAATCGCTTCGCCCATGGTATTTGCCTTCACTACATAGTAGTGAGACCCATGGACGATGAAGTCTTGCGCGATCAGGTATTCTTTTTGATCTGACACTTGTTGTCTTTCCCATAAAAATCACCGCGCTGCTGGTTCTTGTATGAGCGATCCTGCCTCGTGCCAGCAATGGTTTTGATAAACCAAGCCTTGTCGCGGATGCGTCTAAGTTCTTGCGCGAACTCGTCAACCGTCATGTCTGCGGCGTTCTTCATTGCCATGCCCTCCTTCTGCCTCTGGCTCTCAAGTAACCATTTTCAAGCATTTTAAGTTCGCGTTCTTCGTTGCTCTTTAATCGGGCGTTTTCTTTAGTAAGCGGGATGTCTCGGTAAAGTTCAGCGGGAACCAACCAACACTGTCCCTTCGGAGCCTTGCAATTCTGCCCCGACTTCCAGAATGATTTGCCTGCCCATGCCTCATGATCGTGATCCACAACAATCCGACCCCTATCGGTTATGGCCTTGATTCTTGTCACATGCGGCTTTTGCATTTCGTAATGTGAGGCCGTGTGCAAAACTACCACCAAATCACCAACTTGCGGCGGGTGTTGCTCATGGTATTCGCGGTTCGCATCAAGGTCTGCCCACTTGTCACGCATCTTGTAAACCCAATCCAAATCATCATCCTCCGGACGTAATCCTGGAATTATTTCAAGTTTCAACATCATCATCCTCCAGCTCTGGACCGCCCCAATCCTTGCGGTCATCCTCGTTTTCATAGGCGCGGAGGTAATCTTGGATTTGCTCATCCGTCATCTCCTCGCGCTCGATGCGCTTCATCGAACCGTTTTCCTGCACCTGATCGTAATGCGGAGCAGGACGGCGCCCATAATATGCGTCCGCCGAGCCACGATCCGCCGGACTCCCATGCCTCATTGAACCGCGAACCCATGGTGGGGCAACTTGCACTCGTTTATTCATCATCATCCTCCGGTAAACTCTCATCTATCTCACACTGAATGCCGTGATACTTGCAGTATCCGATCACGGAATAGAACTCCGAGTCCGGCGCGATAAAGGACTTGATCCTCACACCTTGCTTGCCGTTATCATCCACGATGTAAAACAGCCAATAGTCCGCCGGATGCAAAACCTCGTTAACGCCCTTCGTGCCCCACGCAAACAAACGTGTCGTGCTGCCCTCACCTGATGACGTTGTGATTTGGCCTGCCACGGACGACAGAAAACTTAGTGTCCAGTCCATGTCACTCATCGTCTTTGTCCGTTATTGTGGCGTTGTATAACTCAGCAACGCGCTTTGATTCCTTATCTGCTTCTTGACGAGATACATCAAAAGCCTTGCCCACCATCATGCCGTTGCCCTTTCTATCCCAAGACACCAAATCAACATTGTACGTCTTGCCAGAAAAATGCGGTGTTACCCTTACCTCATAGTTACTCATCTTCATCCTCCGGTGGACCGTCCGGTCCTTCGTTAACTAAACCCGCGTACTTGCGCCGCGCCTCATGGTAAACCTCAATCACGCTCTCGCCATGTTTGGTTGTCCACTCTTCCACGGTCATGTCGATAGCATCCTCCTCCATGTCCATGACCCATGCTTTTACTTTTCCCATTTCTACCTCCGTAGATTTCAAACCAATGATCCGTGCAAAGGAGGATGTTCCCATCCTTTGCGTCCGCCTTCTTGTCACACTTGTGACACTTACTGATCGACAGCATCCTTCATGCCCCCTAGCAGATGACAGATTACGTCAATCGTCCAGCCGTTGCCCAACATCCGATAACGCTGGGTGTTCGACACATGGTTGGTGTAGTTGTCCGGCACGGTCTGCAACCGCTCACATTCAATGGGCGTCAACTTGCGCCACTTCATACCATCAACCGCCAAGAAATTGTTATGCTCCCATGACGATCCGCTCAACGTGGGAACCTTCCCATCCTCCGCTTTTATACCACCTTGGTTCTTGCCCCTTGGCACTTGAAGAATCTTTGGCACGTTGCTTGACCGCTGGCCGGTAAGAGTTGGACTCTTGTGCTCCGGATCATAAACCTTGCGCTCCTGATAAAACGAATTGCCCTCGGCCTCACCTACCACCACGACTTTTGGTTCAAGATTGCCGCCAGAGTTCGCACACAAACTTGGCGCCTTGCCATCCGGATGATAGACGCGGCGATTGTAGCCGTGACCCTTTAGGTCTGCCTCACCAGCCAACTGCAAGCCGTCTTCCGTCTGATCGTCAAAATCAAACACAAGCTGGCGGCGGTTCTTCTGAAAATACGATTTCAGATTGCCGCCTTTGAAGTAGTTCGCGTCTATGCAATGCGACTTATCCCGATCCGTGAACCCATCCTCCAAGATGTCTTTCAAATAGATATGCTTGTTCTCCGGCAAGGACTTGACTGGAATGTTCGTCCAATACAAACGGCGCCGATTCTGCGCGCTTACACGGTTTGAGTTGATGTCTATAGGCTTGCATCCCAGAAGGTCAGATATAACGTCCTGATATTCTTTCTTCATGTTGACGTTTTCCAACAGGAAATACTTTGGCTTCAACGCTTTCAACAGCCGCACGAACTCAAAGAAAAGTTTGGAACGCGGATCGTCAAAATTGAGTTGCTTGCCGGCAAACGAAAATCCCTGACAGGGTGAGCCGCCGATCAACAGATCAATGTCCGCGCCACACCCAACACCGTTTTCATCCTCGTAAAAAAGACGACCATGCTTTGTGGTTACGGTGGTTACATCACCCAGATGCACCGTGTCAGGATAGTTGGCTCTCGCCACCTCAATCGCATACTTGTCGATCTCGCTGGCAAAGTAGTTGTGGATAGGAAAGCCAGCCCTTTCAAGAGCCAGCCTCCCACATGACATTCCGTCAAACAGCGATAGCACGTTCACCGTATTTCTCCTTCATCTCCGTATGCGTTAACTCGTCAATCAAAACCCAAGCCGTATCATCCGAATCCATGTCATAACGGCTGTCCCAAATCTCAATCCACAAATCTTGGCTGTTATGTTTTGAGATCACATAATGATAGTCGCACCAATGATTGGCCTCCAACATCTCATCACGATCCTTGAAACTCGCGTTGACCAAACGAATGCCGCCACCCTTCCGATCCTTGTTCGCCGCAACAAACGATGCCGCAAACTCGTCAGCCTCAAACCGTGGCAACTCCCATGCGAACTCCTTGGCGTTCTCAATGAAATCCACCGCACCTTCTGGGTAGTTGTCATAATGCTTGTAAACGTAAACCTCGTCTGGTCTTCCAACGTGGTCATGCTCATCTTCAAAAATGTAAATCGCTCTAGTTCCCATTGTCTTCCTCCAATACTTTCTGCATTAAAATCTTCACGATGTTCCCATGTCCGGCATAGAGCTTCGCCTCATCCGAACCATCATCAACCTGATCCTCAATGAAACGATCCAGAGCCACCTCCAAAACATTCCACTGCTTCGCGGTTAAAGATATTGAAATCAACTTATCCATAATCATGCTCCTATATGCACATAATAACCGTGACCAAAAACGTCATAAAAAATTTCGCCATCACTTTGAAACTGCTTAACGATCTCCAAACCGCCTCCGGTGAAATAACAAACCGCTTTATCGGCACGATCAAAATCAGACGCAGGGATAACCGCTTGAATGCAATCCTTCCAATTGTCTGGATCACAAACCTCGTCAAAAATATCCTGCAACTGATCACGAGTGTATCCACCTCGTGCATCATCCATAAGTTTTTGCATCGTTGCCTTATCCATTATTCGCCTCCACTACATGTTGAAACTTGAAACCCGAACCATGGCACTCGGCACATGGCTCAACCGTCATATATTCAGTAGGCTCGTACCCATGACCACAACACCAATCGCAATAAATAGCGTACTCAATGCGTGACCCTTGAACCACGATCCTTTCCTGTACTTCCTGCATATCGTCCTCCATTACTGATAATTAATTGTTATTACATACTAGAGGACAACATGCAACAACATAATGCACTTGGCACATTTGGCACATTTGTTACACCTTTTTTGCTGGAAAAAAAGTTTTGAAAAAGTTTCAAATGTAGTGTGACAAGTGTGACAAGTGTAACACGGATCGCTGTGATCCACGGCTGGCAAGGGTTTGACCTTGGCACACTTCCCGGCTTTTTTGTTACACTTGTTACACTTTGGAGACTCTATAAGACTACATATCAGAAAACAATGAGTTATCCACAGGCACGAAAAAACTTCAAAAACCCCGTTTTTTGCGTTAGAAGTGTGACATGTGTAACAAGAAGACAGATATTCTTGCAGATGACATAGAGGCCGAGACTGGACGAAAACTGACGAACCGTCAGCGTGAGTTCGCTCGTTACTATGTTGAAGGTATATACTCCAATGCGGAGTGCGCTAGAAAAGCTGGCTACGCAACCAATAGTGCTGCGTCCATTGCAGGCCACCTTTTGGCAGGCAAGAAGTTCCCCCAGCTAGTCGATTATATCCAAGAGTTAAGAGAAGAACGAGAACGGCGATATGGAGTGACCGTAACAGGTCAACTCAAACGCTTGCACGAACTATCGTCCGGCGCAGAAGAGGCTGGTCAATTCTCAGCCGCGATCAATGCTGAGAAGATACGATCCGCCCTTGGTGGCTTGACCGTAGACAGGCGAGAACAAATCCATCAGTTGGACGATCTATCGCGTGAAGAGATCACCGCTCGTTTATCTCAACTCCGGCGAGAATATCCCCAAGCCTTCATCGAAGGCGAGTATGAGGAGATAACTGATGCCGACACCGGAGGCGAACTTTTGGAACACCGTCCGCAGGAATCTGCCGAAGAACTGTTATCCAACACGGATTGAGAACCGCCATGGTGGCGGCGTGCCTGACGTACATTTTGCATGGTCTGGGCTTGTATTCTGGATAGAATTAAAAACAACTAAAAACAATTCTGTTCGCCTGTCCCCACAGCAAATAGCGTGGAATACCGCGTATTCGCGTAATGGCGGCTTGTCATTCATCTTGGTTAAGCACCTCTCTTCGGGTGACCTAATTTTGTTTGAGGGCGCCCAGAGCCTTGAAATCGGGCGCAATGGCCTACGTTCGGGGCACTTGTTTCGGGGTTCGGGTCACCAGGACCTGTGGCACCAGGTTCGGGAGTCGGGGATCAAGCACTTAGAATCGGTACTGGAGCAGCTTCGGGGTTCGGGAGTCGGGGATTCGGCTCAAGAGCAGCTGGGGACTGGTGCCCCAGTACCAGGGTTACAGCAACCTGGGCTCGAGGCAAAAGAAAAGCAGGCCTAGGCCTGCTCCTCCTTTATGCTGTCCTCGATCTTGTCGATCAGGGCGCCGAAGGCTGCGAATATATCCCGCTCTTCCGGTTCCTTTTCGCATTGTTCAACGACAATGTGCTTTATATGCATGATGATATCTTCTTTGTTCATTTCACTGCCTCCACAATTTGAGTAACGCCATTGTTTGGCGTATAGCATAGCAAGCAATCGCGGCACTTTTGGCCGGTGCAATTTTGTGGCGCGTCACTGTCCGGTGATACGTTGTTGAATGTCCGGTCAAAGAACGCCGGCGGGTTGTCCATTACCGCGTCAATGCGCGGGTTGCTATAGATAAGAATCAGGTTTGCCGGCTTATCATGCTGGCTGTAAAATTTGCGAATCCAGCCCTTGCGCTTTGTCCACAATGCAAAAGAGCAATGCGGATTGTGTAACGTGATGTTGTGGAAATTTTCCAGCATAGTCAGGTTTATTAATTCGCCATGGCCGGAAAACCTGAAAAATGCGTCTAGGATTGTCGGTAACATATGCGGGGGAATCAATCCGCCCGATAGCGTGTCGCTGTTTCGTTGCCATGATGGAGCGCAATTTTTGCGTAATCCGTTCAGCATCTCAACGCTATAGCAATGTTTGCAAATGATGTTGTCATCATCAACAGCATTCATTTTTTGGCAATATGGATTCGTTAGCGTGTTTGTATTCAACGCTTTGAATCCGGCAAGTTTGCCTGTCATGTTTGATATTTTAAGCATTTTGTAACCTCCATAGTTTACTTAAACATTATAGGACAACATGCAACACAACACAACAAAAAGATTCGGGTTCGGGTTCACCAGGACAGGTGACCAGGTCGGGCAGCAGCAGCTGCCTCGAGTCGGGTTCGGGATTCGGGACAAATAAAAACGCCCAGGGCTAGGCCCTGGGCGCCACTTCTAGTATGGAGGACTAGAAACAAAAAAATACTCGAGTCAGTGACTGGAGTCAAGAAGGATGGGGCTGGCATCAACCAGCCCCACCTGCCTATGCGTATTCAGATTGGAGATGTTCGTCTATCTCATCCCCATCCTGTATTTCATTGTGATAGAAATCCCCATCTATGGAATACTCGCCATGGTATCCTATGCCATACTCCACATATTTGGCGACTAGATTGAATCCCTGTTTAATCATCTCATCATATACAGGGATTGGTGGCGACCATGCTGTGTCAAACTTGAACACATATGTCTCACCATTCTCATCGCTATAGATTTCATCTGTATCCCATGGCGAACAGACATCCCATTTCGTGCCCCAATTATCGCACGCCCAATCATACCAATTAGGAGAGTCTGAAGGAGATGTTGTATCCTTCAATGCTTCTGGCATGGGTTTGATATGGTCGCACATCTCGCCATTGATGATGGCGTCTTTCAACGCCACCATCTTGTTTTTGTCTGCATGAGACACATAGATTACATTCTGACACCAATTAGGCATGTTTCTTTTCCTCCTCAGGATGATAGTAGTCTGCGAAACCAGCGCCATTGCCTTCAGGGTCACACAAGATAACCATCTCCAATGGTGCAAACTTTGGTTTGGTAAGAGTGAAAATGGGCATTGGGTCTCCCCCAAACTCATCCTCCTCTTCGCGGTAGGCTGTGATTGTCCAGCCTACTAATTTCTTGTAGTAGTCTTCAAAAGAACCATTGCTCATTAGACAACACTCCCTTCAACAACTACATACTTGCCATTTTCCCCATCTTCAAAAACGATGGTAGGCTTCACATTAACATCGTCTGTTATCTGCGCTTCGCCATCTGTGACAAGAATGGATAAACCATTAGGCAGAGATAATTCATATCCTTGGCATCCTCCGCCTGTGTTGACTACATGGAATCCCATGTTCTTTAACATTTCTTTCATATGCATCTATTCCTCCATAGGTTATTGCATAATAAGATTATAAGACAACATGAGACATAACACAAACAAAAAGAGCGACATTTCTGCCGCTCTTTCCGTCCTATGGAGGAACTATCTAATCCTGTTCCATGTTCTAGGATTATCCGGATGATCTTCGTCTGGGATATAATTGTCACGAAGACTAAATGTCGTGCCCATACTCTCCAGTTTGTTTAAATACTTTGGAAGATCGCAATCTTCCTCCAATGCTAGTATCTCACCATTGGGCGTCTTGTATGAATAGTCGCTAATGTCATCAATAGACAGGCGCGCTGCCTTTAACTGTTCTACTGATACGATGCCCCATGCGTGTCCGTTATCTGCGATTATTGTTACTTCCATTTTGTCCTCCATAGACAGGTTAAAAAGAGTAGGGAGAGCTGTTCGCATCACTGGTCGGCGGTCATCGCGACTCCCTACAAGAATGATTATACACATTAACAAACACAAAACAAACTAAATGTTCGGGTCGGGTTCGCTATAATTCGGGTCGGGTCGGGTTCGGGACTGGTGATACTGGTGGCGACTATGGGCGCCGCCCTCTGCTATAGGAGTAAGACTATAGCATATAAAATCTAGGCACAAAAAAAGGGGCGGATTGCTCCGCCCCTCTTGTTATAGCATCTCCGCCATGTCCGCGAAAATATCCTCGCATTCCGCGTGCGACCGATACTTGCCATCATTTACTTGTTGCTGAACCAGCATCATCATTTCTGCGGTTCTTAAATGCGGCGTTGGATCCGTCCGCTTGTTGCCGTCTTCATCCGCAACATAGTAATCACGCGGTAGGTTAGGCGTGTTATATTGCTTTATCTGATACTTCATTATCTCTGCCCTCTCTTGATTAGATGCAAGACGCCAGCGCAATAGAACGCCGCGCCAGCGTGTACGATAAGCGATAGCCTGATAATGCTATCAACGTCCATGCTCATTACTGTGGTCAAACCATACAGTGAATGAGCTGTAGCTAGCAGGAATAATCCTGCTAGCACAAAGAACAACCTAACCATTAGTCTAGAAGAACCATATAGGCTTTTGGTTCATGCTTCCGGAACCAATCAAGGCCTTTCCGGACAATATCCCAATGCTTGGGATTGCCGGATTTTTCAGCGATATGATTATAACCCATGGTTACGTCATAAACCGCCACGGCGTCCGCCGGAATGGTTATGCTATCTCCACTGAATGGGTTTTGGATTGTCTCCGGAATATCCCCGACAATACAATCAAAAGGTAGTTTACGTTCTTTAGTCATTGTTTAGCCCTCCATGGCTAGGTTGCGGCGGCGGCATGATGCCGCCGCCTTGTAGTTTATTTCCAAGTGAACATCATGCGCGTCTGCACATATGCCGCCTTGGCTTTGACGTTGAAATCTTGCGGTTGCTTGTATGCAATGTCCGCCGCGATTGCCTCCGCCTCAATATCCGCCTTGGTTTGCGTCCATGCCTTGACCATCTCTTTGGCCATGTCATGTTGCGCTTTCAATTCAAGATTGTTGAACTCACCGGCGCGGATAAATTTAGTTTTAGTCATTGTCTAGCCCTCCATTGGCTGGTTAATGTCCTACGACATTACACCCACATAGGACAACATGCA
>UEXM01000303.1_pt1 | contig 55106 bp, 103 predicted proteins | sample 1796661 | NCBI WGS metagenome assembly UEXM01 (sample SAMEA4772469, study PRJEB27181) | metagenome | reverse complement strand
TTAATTGGTAGAGAGGATCCATAAATTTGATTTAAATACGTTTTTTTATTTTTTTGATTTCTATTTATAATGAAAAAACGCTTTAAGGATTAAGGAGATTTATAATTATGGCTAAGAAACTATTAAGCGAGGCAGTTGTCCGCAGATTTGCTAAGTTGGCAAACCTTTCACCCATCAATGAGATGTATGAAAAAGATGATATGATGGAAGAAGAAGGTGAAGAAGCCGTCTTGGATGATGCAGAAGCTGAAGCTCCAGTCGAAATGGATGCCGAATTAGAAGCAGAAGCAGGCGAAGAAATGGATATGGATGCTGAAGCGGAAATGTCAATGGAAACAGAACCAGAAGCCCAAATTAGTGACTCAGAACTTACTGATCTTGTAAAGGCTGCTGAAGTAATAATGGACAAGTTGGCACCACATGCTGCTGAAGAAGCAGAAGCTGGTGAAGAAATGGCAATGGATATGGATGCCGAAGCAGAAATGGATATGGATGCTGAAGCGGAAATGTCAATGGATGCTGGTGAAGAAGAAATGGAAGATGTTCTAGCTGAAGCACTGAGCGGCATCAACTATGTTCCAGAAAGAAAAGAAATTGTTAATGAAGTTGCAAAGCGTGTTGCAAAACGACTACTCAAAGCACAAAAAGCCGAGAAGAAACTTCAAGAAGCTTTAGGGCAACGAAAGTCAACTCGTCGTTCTAAAAAATAAATTATAAACTTTCTAGCCATTAGAAAATATTGAATTAAAGAGGGGTTAATCCCCTCTTTTTTATTGGAGGACAAATGTTAATGAGTTTATTTTATTGTTTAATCGGCATGATCTTGATGTGGTTTTATAATTATACTATGAGCTTAGGACAATCGATACATATCTTGAAACAAACTCAACAAAGTTGTGCAGCCTTATTCATAGTAAGTGAACAGGGCCTGCAAGAAGTTTTGCAACTTAAATATATAGTAATGAAAGAAGCAGGTCGATCAGACCAGAATATCGTCGCGCAACAATATATCGACCAAGTCAGTATCGATAGCATTAGAAAAACAATAATGAGTAATTACTCACAACAATGGCCGAGCTCTTATTCACACATAATGGAATATTCCACTTGGGAAGAATTAGAAAATTATGTTAATAAAATAACACGAGACAATAAGGAGTCGAAATGATTATATTAGGAAAAGACAAGGAGGCCAAAGCATCAGGGGCCCCAGAACAACCACCTGAACAAATGACAGAGCAAGCAATGATAGAGTTGCTAGAGTCAATGAGCAAAAAGAATCCCGAGCAAAGAAGTATCATGTTCGTGGGAGAAGTAAGCGAAGAAAAAGCAGCTGATCTTATATCTGCGCTGCTAGTATTATCCCAAGATAAGGCACCGGGCCAAAAGAGAGCATCTGATATTAAATTATATATTTCAACTTATGGCGGATCAGCACATGAGATGTTCGGGATTTATGATGTTATGAATTATTGCAAGCAATTTTGCGATATTCAGACCATTGGTATCGGAAAAGTTATGTCCGCTGGTACATTAATATTGGCAGCTGGCACCAAGGGAAAAAGAAAAATTGGACAACATTGTCAAGTCATGATCCATACGGTGAATGGTGGTGCGATGGGTGAGCTCCACAGTCTCGAGAACGAAATGGAGCAAATGAAAAATCTCCAAGAGACATACATTCAGTGTCTGTCGGATGAAACTTCTATGTCGAAAAGACATATCCAGAGACTAATTAATAGAAAGGTAAATGTATATTTATCAGCTGATGAAGCAATAGAAAAAGGTCTTGCAGACGAGGTGATATAGTGGATAAAATTTTTTACAATGAAGGCTCAGCTGCAAAGCTTGGTTGGACACCGGAGTGGTTTGGTTGTGTGAAGCATGGGGAAAAATTAATAACGGCAATTGAAAAGTTTCAAAAGGAACATGGTATAACTGCCGATGGCTGTTGCGGTCCTTCGACCTATCGTCGTATTTATAACCATCGTGTGGCTAATTGGGATGAGCATTCCCCAATGTCTCACAAGGATAACACCGAATCATATATTATTTACAATTCGGATTATATACCTATTGACTGGCCAAGAGTTAAATTGTTTTTCGAGGGCGGCGGACTAAAATTACGGAAAGGTTTCAAGCGTATGAAGTACAAGAGAGATCCAAAGTTCTTTGTTTGTCATTGGGATGTCTGCCTATCCTCGGAGACTTGCTATAAGGTTCTAAATAACCGCGGCATTTCAGTTCACTTCGCTATTGACAACGATGGCACAATCTATCAGTTCATGGACATGAATGATGTTGCATATCATGCCGGAGGAAAGACTTGGAACGACCGATCGGTTGGAGTTGAGATTTCAAACGCATTCTATCCTAAATATCAAGATTGGTATACCAAAAGAGATTATGGCGAAAGACCGTTGATAACGGATGCGCACGTTCATGGTAAAAAATTAGAAGATCATCTTGGGTTTTATCCCGTGCAACTTGATGCACTCAAGGCTCTCATGAAAGCCGTTCATAAGTGCACGGGAATACCCCTTCAAGCGCCTTTAGATCGTTCGGGGGGTACTAACACTAAAGTTAGTAAGAAATGCGCTGACGGGCGTTTTGAAGGCTTTATAAGCCACTATCATCTGACCAATCGCAAAATTGATTGTGCTGGATTGGATATTAAGAAGTTACTGGAGGAATTGTAATGAGTAAAGAATTAGACAAGTTGATTGAAGAGGTACTGGCGGAGAAGATATCTTTGCCCTTCAACGTTCCTAGTGAACTAGATAAATTTATAAACAAGGCCAAAGAGTATACTAATTCCACAACCAAATCCAAGTCAAATAAGAAGTTCCTTCAGGCGCTTTCGGACCTTGCTGATGTTAGTGATCCTCCAAATAAATTAAACAAAGCAGACCTTATATCAGCGTTAGAACAACAATCCGCCGCGGATTTGAAGAAGCAACTAGCAGCTGCTGGTAGGTTGCCCAAGAAATTCATGAATGAGCTGTTTCCCCTGATTGATCAACACGAGAAGGAAACAGAAAGATATAAAAAACTCCAAAAGTCAGCTGCGGAACTTGATGTTATGCAAAAGATTCAACAGATGGATCCCGAAAAGGTAAAGACTACTTCACAAGCAGCAAAAGGGTTCGAACTAGGAACATTCCCATCTGTTTATCAAGGGATGACATCCAGTGAGAAGGATTACAAGAAGGTTGATCCAAATAAAACCGTTCCTGATGCGATGCTATTCAAGGTTTTTAGGAGTATTGATGGAGAAACAATCATAGAAAAGTTCACGAACTTGCAAGTCTTTGCATCATATATAATGGAAGGGAAACTAGACGACTTTATGAAAGAAGTCTTGGGAGCCGATCCTGATAACCCTACTCCGGAACAGGAATTCAAAGCACTTAATTATGCTATGGTTTTAACCATGTTGGGCGATTCATCTAAGGTGGGCGATAGCTCTAATGCTGGATATTTCTTTGAGGGATTTCTGGGTTATTTAATTTCTGCACCATCTGTCGGAGCAGCCGGGGGCGCATCGGACAACATTGCTAAAATAGCAGCTTCCAAAAAAGGATTAATGCTAAGTGCGAAGTTCTATCTTAATCTGTCCCAAACACATCAATCCTATGATGGGATGATAAAAGACTTAAAAGGTTCAACAGCAGCTGGGAAAAATAATCTATATTATTTAACTATCACGAAGGATGTTACTGGCGCGTCGGAGAAATATAGTAAAAACAAAAAATCCTATAAAGTCAAACCAACTGGTGGAGAATTTGATACTTTAAATCTATACCTGACCAGATACTGGACGGAAGGAGACAAAATCTATGGTGTTGCATTGGATGAAAACGGCGTCGACCAGCTGGGAACCAAGGATGAATTAGAGATATCAGGGGATAACAAAGCAAAACTTTTTACTGGAAATTTAGCAAACGCGGCACCGATGCTGGTATTCCCTGTTTTACCCTTGGCTGGTGCAAAACCGAGAAATTTACAGCAAGCGAAAGATTATATTGCAACACAAACTGCTACACAGGTAGCAGAGCAAATTGGAAAAAGCTCACAAAAGAAATTACAGGCTTTTGTCGATGTTGTCAGTAGCCTAAAGGACTTAGAGTATAAATCAAAAGAGTATTCCGGTGATCGAGCCAACCGAGCTTTTGCAACAAAAGGTGGTCCGACTGCCTCTGATGCTGTTAAGGAAATTCATAATTCTTACAGCGGATTATACGGTAATTATCAAACTTTATTTTCGGATGTTACAGACCGAGAGCAGTTTACCGAATCCAAATCGTCTCTTGATCAATTAATTGAAGCAATAGTCAAGAAAAAGTTGCTAAAATAACTTGACAAACCTCTTGCAAGAGGTTATATTATATATATAAATCATTGGAGGAATAATGAAACATTATACACAAGGTCAAGCTCTCAACCAAAAAATCTTGGAGGGAGTTGACATCCTTGCTAATAATGTTGCAACCACTCTCGGACCACGAGGGCGGAATGTAGCACTATATCACAAAGAGCAAAACACACCAGTCATCACCAAAGACGGTGTTACAATTGCAAAATTCATCGAACTTGATGACCCATTTCAGAACCTTGGAGCGCAAGTTATCAAGCAGGCAGCAGAAGAAACAGTCAATGCAGCTGGAGATGGTACCACAACAGCGACGGTATTGTCTCGTGCTATCCTTAAGGGAGCACAAAAGTATTTAACTGCCGGCGTGTCTCCTGTTGAGCTTAAGCGTGGGATTGATAAGGCTGTTGTTGTTGTCCTAGGACGCCTCACGGACATGTCTCGTCCAATTCAAACAGTTGAGGACATTGAACACATAGCAACCATTTCCGCTAACAATGATCGATCTATTGGTACTCTTATTGCAACAGCAGTAGATAAGGCTGGTAAAGATGGCTCTGTGCTCGTTGAAGAGGCTCGGAGTATGAACACCTCACTGGATCTCATAGAGGGCTTCAGGTTTGATTCTGGCTACGTGAGCAACACATTCATAACAGATCAAAGAAATGCAACTGTAAATTATGATAACCCTATTATTCTCATCACGGATGAAAAAGTAGAGCATGTTGAACAAATTATGCCGACATTGGAACTTGCCGCAAGGGACAACCGACCTTTGGTTTTAATATCGAATGATATAGAAGGTCAAGCCCTTGCTGCTTTAATAGCAAACGCTGTTCGAAATACAATGAAGATCTGCGCCATTAAAGCACCAAAATATGGTGAAGAGCGTCGGAATATCATGAAGGATTTAGCAATAAGTACTGGAGCTACCTTTATAACCAGAGAGAACGCTCTGACCCTTGGAGACGTTCAGTTGCATCACTTTGGCCAATGTAAGAACATTAACATCACAAAAACTTGGACAACAATAGTTGGAGGAACAGGGAATGATCAAGCGATTGATGAACAAATTGAGACAATTAAAGCTCAAATACGACAAACAGACAACTTATCTGAGTGCGAGCGACTTCAGGAGCGTGTTACTCGCCTTGCATCGGGAGTCGCAGTTATCAAAGTCGGAGGATCCACCGAAGTAGAGATGATCGAAAAAAGACATCGCGTTGATGATGCATTAGAGGCTGTCCGTTCTGCTCAAGAAGAAGGTATCGTTCCCGGAGGCGGTATAGCGCTCGTAAGAGCTTGCTCAGGCCTCTTTGTGGAGACAGACAATGAAGAACAGTCTTTAGGTGCTCAAGTGGTCTTACAGGCCTGTGAGGTGCCTTTAAAACAGATGGCTATTAATGCAGGAGAATCCCCCGATATTATAATCCAGAATGTTAAAAATGAAGAGGGTGATACTGGGTATGATTTTCTTAAGAGATGCATGGTCAGTACGTATGAAAAAGGCATAATTGACCCATGTAAAGTTACTAAGTGCGCTTTGCAAAATGCTGCAAGTGCTGCCGGTACTTTATTGACAACATCTCATGCTATTGTGGATTGTTAAAACTAATTAAACCGGAGAACAATAAACCATGAGCGACAACGAAATACAAGACCTGAAAGATGCAATTGTAGACTTGGCCCACCAGATCCAACGCATGTCAGATAAGCAAGATGAAATGCTTACAGACGTCAGAAAGATTAAGGAAGCCATCTATAATCCAGAGCAGGGCCTGTATGCTCGCGTTCGTGATTTAGAACAGTGGCAGCAAGGGATGTCCAAAATTATATGGTCTGTCGGCCTTGCTGTTGCTGGTCTTGTTGTTCAAGCGGTATACTCTAACCTATTCTAGTGGAGGAAAAATGAGAGTAAAGATTTCCTACGGGGTTGAATTAGAAGAAATCCCAGAACATGTTGATGTCATAGGCCAATCAGCGTTAATTGAGCTACGTCTAGCCTTACAACAGCTAGATAAAGCCCTAGAGAATGTGCAAGAGTGCGATAGAGACTATGGCACTGTTTTGAACATGATGGATAAAGTACGACACAAATTAAACAAGTCCGACTTGATTATATCAGACGTTCAAAACATCCTCGAGGGACTAAATAATTATTATAACGGAGAAGAGAATGTATAAGAAAGGAGACCTACTATGGATTCCCGCCGGTGTACTGCTGACGAGACCTAGAATACTCGGAGTAGATAATTTATTTTCGAATTATTATCAGACAACATCACCAAATGTTGCTTTGTTCCTATCTTTCGATCATGACGAAAGGAACAAGTGCACGGTTATGTTAGGCGGACAAAATTGGTCTGTCGAGCTAAAAAACATCAGACACAGTGTTCAAGAGGAATCGTATGTTAATTAAATTAATCAATATTGAAAGATCTAAGGATGGACAATCTTCTCTTAGAGAGGTGTATGTCAACACTAGCCATATTACGTCGGTATCAGAAATACCATCAGGAGACGAATCTGTTTTAGTAGAAAAGCAATTGCTTGGATTTATGAAAGAAGTCTCGTTCAGTCAGGTAGTAATATTAGAAGGCGGCCGGTCAAGATTCTTAACAGTAGTTGGTACACCAACAGAGATATATCAAAAAATAAATAAAAAACAAATCCTAAAAGGCTAAAATGAAATATTACAAAATTATTTGCTGGAGCGAATGTCCTTATTGCTTGCGAGCAAAAATGGAAATGATAAAGAGATCTCTACCTTTTGAATACTGCTCCGTTGATCATAGCAATCAGATGTTAATGTATTATAAATCTATTTATAAATATGACACAGTACCGATGATTGTTGAAATTAGCGAAACAGGTCAATCAAAGTTCATTGGAGGATACACAGATCTTATCAAGTACTTCGAGCCAAGCTCTTCTGGAGAGACAATTCCAACTGTTGCTGACGACAGTTGAATACGATTTTAATGTTAGTGTAGAGTTCATAAATGGAATAAATTCTTATTGGACACCAACACCACTAGATGAAATCGACGAACTGGATTGTTCTGGAATAATAGATATCGGCGACGATCAGGATGAATTCGAAAAATTGATTTCTTTGATACATGAAATCGGACATGTCATATTCACAGACAGAAACAAACTTAAAGAACATAGAAGAATAGTTATATTCGAAGAAGCCTTAGCATGGCACTTGGGATACGATTACGCGTATGCTAACGGAATTGAGATAAATCTCGAGGAATATTCCGAACGGGTTGAGAAAGCGTTGCAATTATACACAAAGGAGTTGAGATGATTGTTAATAAACCATGGGGACACGAAAAACTTTGGGCCCTGACAGATAAATATGTTGGAAAAATACTCCACATCGAGGAAGGAAATAGATTGTCCCTCCAGTACCACGAGGTTAAAGAAGAGACCATAATGGTTTTAAAGGGCGTTCTAGAGTTAGTCTTAGAAGAGAAATCCAGAAAGCATAAACGAACGTTAATTTTACAAGTCGGAGATACTTATCATATATCCCCTTTCACAATCCATCGCTTTTGTGCAACACAGGGGACAGATGTTGATATAATTGAGGTCTCTACAACAGAATTACATGATGTAGTTCGAATTGAAGACGATCACGGGAGAAAATAAAAATGCTTTGGCTATTAACAACCTTACTCTTGGCAGAGCCCATAAACGTCGATACCATGTATAGACACAAAGAGATTTATGTAGCACCTCCAACGATTAATGATCCCGAACTGAATGAAATTAGTGACTATATTAACAGTCTCCTTGTTGCAACTGCCGGAGTAAATTCCCACTGGGTTAAAAGACAGGGCTATGGCGATAAGGTATCTGTTTATGATAAGTACACGATAAGCTTTGACAAGGATACTGTCTGTAATTATGATAAGCCTCTGGAGTGTGCTCGGGAAAATCTCCACTGGGTTTTGATAACAGACATATCAGTAACAGACGATTTCGCCATGATAATACTCAAGCTTTATGACGAGAACACTCAGCTCATTGCATCCACCTCCAAGGCATCTTACTCTATAGAAAAATGTAAGCAGCCGGTGAAAACGACAACCATCTCGAAAAATGGAATGCCGGCAACCACAATCGTCGAACAGTTCCCAGAAAAATGTAAAATTTTTAAACCTTCTATTCTAGATAAAGATATCAATCAAGCTGTCTCAATACTGTTTTCGTCCATCCATCCTTATCGATGATGCCGAGCCTTTCTAGAGAATAGAAGCTTTTTTGTTTTTCGTTTCCTAGTTACTATTAGGGGGATAAAAAAATGTTTCGTTTTCTTTTATATACCATGGTTGCTTGTTCTCAGCCGGCCAACGCACACATGGAGATCTTTGATAAGATCAATTTTGAATTAAATTTGGACCTGAGTCCAGAATTCAACGACGAGTACTCGGCTGAACTCGATCCTTACGCTTCAAAGGGACTTAAAGACTCTTACCTTTCTTCGGTAGTAATTGAAGTATCAAAAGGTGGAAGAACTGCAGGTATGGGATCTGGGAATTACTTTAGAATGGGCAGGGATAGATTTATTATTACCGCCGCTCACGTTGTGGATGGCACAGATAAAATCATGATCATTGAAAAAGGCTCAGCATCGACTGAAGCAAAAGTTGTATACATGTCAGTCGAAACCGACATCGCTATTCTAGTGCCGGAAAAGAAACTCAGGTACACCAAAGCATTGCCGTTTCGTAGAGACATTAATAATCAGATGGGCGAAAAGATTTATCACACTGGCCACCCAGCTAGAGAAGGTTGGCATATTTCCGCAGGAATACTTTCCGGAACACACAAAGATGTTCTAATGCTGAACTCGTTCGCTTGGCCCGGTTCTTCTGGTTCTGTTGTCTTCGACGAGAGTGGAAGAGTGCTAGGGGTGGTATCCGCTATCAGAATGGATGCTATCATGGGAGTGTTCCCGCAGTTCATTGAGCATATCATTCTTGCTAGCAATATCAAGACCTTAGATCAAGATGATTTAAAGGCAGCTTTAAGGGATGAAAAGTAGTATTGGTAATTATCCAATTGGAACTTTGATCCGTGATGGAGATAAGGTCGGTATCATTTATCGTGAAATCAAATCCGGAACGTGGTCTGAAGAGCCGTTGTTTAATTGGAGAACCAATTATGAAATCTATTATGAGGATGGCACAGTCTGTGTTATGGGAGGAGATACCCTCGAACGCTTAGTGGACATTGGAAGGGTTGAGATACTGGAGAGTAAAGGATGACCTACTACTACCCTCCTCCCCTCCCCTCCTCATCGCCCCCATACGATACCCTTAGCGCGCTTATAGGGGCACTAGTCGACGCATGTGTAGAGGCCAATGATGCCCCCGGCAGAACAAATGCCGATATTGAGCAAGTGTTCGAATATGCAATGGCACTGATCGAATTCTGGTATGCAGAGTTTAACGATGAGGGGCTATATTTTGGACTTGAATAAGGGCGATCTCGTATTAATCTCAGACGGTGACCGAGTGTCTACATGTATAATACTCACGGTTAAATACAACATAGGTATGGAACCGGATGACAATTTTTATTACACGTATTGTATAGAGACGGGCCTCTATGGAATAGTATATCAGTCAGAAATATCAACAGTGGTGGCAAAAGACTTTGCCCCAGATTTTAAATTTGAAAGTGAAATATTCAATTCCGATTATGATGCCCTTTATGATTTCTATGCCTATTGGCCGTATCCCGAACTCCTTCAGGAGTGGGATGAAGAAGACACTGATGAAATAGAAATCATACTTGAGTCTGATCCTGAAGAAGATGAGTGAGTGTTATAAATACTTTACATAACTCATATCTTATGTAAACAAAAAGCAATTTACTTTACATAACTCATATCTTATGTAAACAAAAAGCAATTTACTTTACATAACTCACATTAAAGAGCGCTTGAAATTTTCGAAACACACTTCATTCATGATAGCGAACTTATCATACAACAAGCCGCCCTTCTGATTTTCAATTAATGGGTACATAAAAATTCCCATTATATACAACATAGCTCAGCGAGGTCCAGCTGTCAAGGAAATAACTGCTAAAAAAGTCTTTCCTTCACATGCGCGATACCTTTCATTATCACACATGATGGCGGTCAAAAAATGTCCGAAAAGCAACAGAAAAGATTTGACAACTGAACCGCAACGGGATACAATATAGTATAACCAAAAAACAGGAGGACAAAATGACAGTAGGACAATTATACAGTTGTAAGTGGAGAACGAACCAGTGGAACCATAACAATAGCTCATGGGATCGTGGTTGGGATTTACTCATATTCCTAGGAATAGAGACAATCAATCGCGACGATGGAGTTGTGATAAACAACTATCGTTTCCACGACATAATTATGAATAGGAGCGTATTGATGGATCGAACGCTTGTTTACAGATGCAAAGAGATCAAAGGAGATTATCATGAGCATGATTAAAAAGATAAGACAAAAACTGGCAGGTATCCTAGGGAGATCGCCTACAATACATGAGGAAATTGACTATGTTATCTGGGAGGAGTGCAAAGAACGAGCTTTAGAATTACAATTTGCATACCAGATGAACCCTAATGAGAACTACAAAGAGGCATTTAATCATGCAGTTAGATGCCTTGGTGAAATTCAAGATAGGAATCCCGACATATTTGTATATCAAGATGATGATGGGAGCAACGATGAAGACTTTTAAAAAGAACAAGCATTACTGCGAGTGTGGAAACAAAGCAGTGTATATTAAACGAAGAACAGGAAGACCGGCTTGGAGAACGGACCATCCTCTCTGCCGCCGCTGTTGGAGTAAATTAATGGCCAAAATTAAGAGGGAAGAGAATGCAAATAGGTGATAATGTAAGACATGTGAACAAAGGTTGGCTAGGTGTGATATACGAGATTGGAAAGTATGGCTATTTAGTTGACTGGAGTGATCATTTTGGTGTACGTTTCCGAGTATCCTCTGGTAAAGATTTGGAGGCTATCGATTAAATGGAGTTCAACATCGGAGATCTAGTGGAATTAAAATTTAGTTTCCTTAATAACGGACAGATTGGCATAATAGCCGGTTCTTACATTTACAGTGGATACCGATGGTATAAAATAATATGGAACAACGGCGACGTAATTAGCGTTGCAGATGTAGAATTAAAATTAGTAGAGGTGAAAGATGAGATTTAGTAAAGGTGATATAGTAATTAGCGGCGATGGGTTTTCTATCGGGGTTGTTGAAGTAGGTAATGACGGAGAGAGTGAAGCCGACTGGAATTATTGCAAGGTCAAATGGGCAGATGGTGACTACACCACATGCGAGACGTACAATTGTATGTCTCATCACAAGATAATCCCCGAGGAGTGGACACCTGAGTTAATCATAACTTATTTGGACATTTTATGTCCTTGATTTATTTCAACAACGTGATACAATATAGTATAACCCAAACGACTTAGGAGGTCAACATGGAAATAGGAGATTTAGTAAGATGGTCTGAGGCTTGGCTCGCCGATTGCCGGCAAAACAGCGAGAGAGAGAATTATAAAGATCAAATTGGAATTATCATCAAAGACGGTCAGTATCCTAAGTGTTGGCATATTCTTTGGAGCGACAGAGACACGACCGATGTTCATTATGATTACTTGGAGGCAGTATGCGGGTAGGAGATTTAGTAAGATGGTCGAAAGCTTGGATTGTCGGCTGTTCCAATGACAACCCAGAGAGACTAGAAAAGTATAAACAACAGATTGGAATCATCATACAGCCTTCAGAAGGCTTATCTTCTTGCTGGTTCGTTTCTTGGTACGATGGTGTTTCATATGATGTCCATTATGATTACTTGGAGGTAATATGAAAGTAGGAGACATAGTTATGTGGCTGGGCCACGATGAAGAGCACGGCTGCTTGGGGGTAATTATGATTATCCGCAATGATGGCGATGAGCAATTCTTTACTGTATTCTGGCATGATGGGACAATTGGTAACGGCCTCAACAAGCAGGCCTTAGGATTAGTGTCAGATGCAGATGTTTAGTGTAGGGGATTTAGTGGAGTTTCGCTATTATTATGTAAAAAATCACATTGGCGTCGTCATGAGTGCGCACAAATACACAGGGTACTTATGGTATAGAATTATGTGGAACGACGGAGCTATCTCGGAAGTTTCGGAGATCGAATTAAAAAAAGTAAAAACGGACAAATAATGACCTTGCTTTTTTAGCACAACAGGATACATTATTAGTATAACCCAAACGACTTAGGAGGTCAACATGGAAATAGGAGATTTAGTGATTGATAGAACAGCAGTAAGAAGCGGCTGTCATGGCGTAGGGGTTATCGTGAAGATAAAGTACGGCTACGATGTGTGGATACTGTGGAGCAACGGTAAATTCGCATGGCGAGAGATAGATTATTTGGAGGTGATAAATGAAAGTAGGTGATTTAATAAAGAGGCGCAGCAATGGGGATCTAGCGTTGGTTCTTATGGTCTGCGAACAAGGCTGGCTAGAGATACTGCGCCTTTCCTGTGGAAGCATCCAGCATGTCTGGGATAATGAATATGAGGTGATAAATGGCTAATTTACATTGGAATAAAGAGAAGACCCCGTTCGACGAGGCAAAAGAAAATATAATACCCTTAGTGATAGAGGCTACGGAGGGTGCGTTTTTCATCAAGAAAGCGTCCAACGACTGCGGTACCACCATGGACGTATATGCTGAGACAGATGATACCGAGGTATCCCCGTGGGCTACCCGTCTCCCTGCTATCTTCATGGGCTGGCGTGTCATTATGTACATCTGTCCTACGGGCTACATTGGCGCGTTCTTGGACGTAAAGGAGAAAGACGATGAAGTTTCAAACTGGTGATTTAGTAAGGATCCAAAGCGGATACTCAGACCCATTGGGAAACGAATTTGACTGGATAGGTATGGTACTCTCCTACCGTGGTGTGGGTCTGGGTGAAGAACATGAGTGGGTTGTGCAGTGGGCGCATGCCTCGCAAGAGGCGGTCGAGTACGGCTATTACTTGGAGGTAATATGAAAGTAGGAGATTTAGTCCATGTCCCCCGTTACCCCTTCTGGGGGATGGGTGTGGTCATTGAGATCGGCACACCTGTGGATGGGCTTTTGGTTCACTGGCTCGATAACCACGAGAGAACGTGGATAATAGATGGAAGTTTGGAGAAACTATGATAAAAATAAACAGAAACAAAAAAGCCATTCGCATCGGTGAACTCGTCATCGTGAAGGAATGGAAGAACCACAAAGGCTATGTGTATTCCGATAGGATTGGAATAGTAATGGCGGATGAAGGCGTAGATGATAAAGGTCAGGAGCGATGGGGACGCTGGCATGTGGCACTAGAGAACGGCGAGTATATTGGCTGTTCCTCCAACGAGATCGAGGTAATTACGGAGGTGGATGATGAACTTGTTAGAACTTCAGCTATCAATCAAAACGGTTGATATACTACAAAAAGCCGGTGTATGGAGCATTGAGGACATCCCCATAATGATGGACATCCGCCCATCTTCCACCGCAATAGCCTTAGCCAGCATATGTTGCACTGATTGGACCGCAATAATGAGAGAAATAAAGAAGCGGACATAATCTGTCCTCGACAAATCATTCAAACATGATACATTATAGTATGAAACCAAGAAATCCGAGGAGATTGGATATGCGAATATATGAAGACCGCGAAAGAAACAAAAAACAGAGATACTGCCGCATTTGTGGTCATCTTGGCCACATGTGGTTTACCTGTCCAGCACCTGCAAAAATGATGGAATTGAGAAAACAGGGAAAAGACCCAGACAAGACCTTATTGTCATATGCTCTTCGAAGGGAGCTATCTCTTTGGCCAAATGGCAAATTGGAGCAAGAGCAATACCTATGGGCAGTTATGGAGAACGCATACGAAGAGCAGCAGAAACGGGCTTCGTCGAGGAAAAACAAACAAAAGAAAAAGCAAAAGTCTCGCTGCGGCTTCTGTAATTCTGCTTCCCATAATCGAAGGACATGTGAAACGATGGAGAACTTTAAACAAGACCTATCGCGCTCTAATCAAAATTTCCGCTCTATGTTTCATAAATTGATAGTACAGGATTTAGGACTTGCCGAAGGTGCACTAGTCTCTGTCCAAGCAATGCAGATACATTTAGGCTCCGAGTGGATTGAAAATTTTCAAAGCGTCGGCATTGTTTCGAAAATCCATTGGTCTGAAGTCAATCTTAGCTTGGCCATGAGTTGTTGGGATTATCACTCTAAATTAACCATAGAAATGATTATAGAGAACCAGACATTCTCAACTAAAAGCCCCTTTGGAATTCTTTCTCAGGAAGACTCATCCACTGGTCGTTGTATTGCAGACATTTTTGGTAATGGAACTTCAGAATGGGGACTTCAAATTGATGCCATTCTTGCGCCCAGCAAAGCAATACCATCAAAAGAGTGGTTTAATGAAGGATATGAGGATTGCTGGGATTGGATTGCCAAGAAAAAATCCTTGCCCCTTTTGAATAATTGGTTTAGTCCGATGATAGACCACTGGCATCCAAAGACAGGTGAATTTGCAGAAGGCTTGAAAGAAAGACTAAGGTCCTATGGATACGATAAATAACAAAAGAGGACATATTTTGTCCTCGACAAATCAATCAAACGTGATACATTACTTATATAACCCTAACAAATGGAGATAATATGACCAACAAATTGAATATGGTACTTAAAACCGCGAACATGCTACTCAGAGACTATCCGGATGGATGGATGGGAGATATACACGAATTTGCAACAGCAAGCGCATATACTACCCCTGACGAGCGTTTATGGCTTACAAGCGGCGATGTAAAGACTTTCCACGAAGAACTCAAGGAAGGGGCATTTGCGAGCGAATATGCCTATGTTTCAGCCTCTTATGCAAATGGCGAACCAGTGCTTGTTATCCAAGACCTCGATACAGGGAAGGTGTAGCATGAAAGTAGGTGATTTAGTAAGATATAGGCACGATGGAGACATCGGAATTATCACAGGGGTGTATGTGCGGAACGGAGAGTTCTATGTTCAGTGGGCTGATGGTACAGAAGGCTATCACATAGAGAGCGAAATGGAGGTAATATGAAAGTAGGAGATTTAGTAAAATACACAGACGAGGCCAATGATTTAGGTATCGGCATGATAGTTGAAAAACGAAAACAAGGTGGCTATTGGGCTTACTTTGTTGAGGTAGATGAATGGTATCCTATTACAAGTTCCGCGTGGTGGGAGGTGATAGCATGAAAGTAGGTGATTTGGTGAGACACGTAAATATTAAAAACACCCGACTTGTCGGGATCATCACAGCAACAAAGTGGCTACACATACAGTGTCGCTGGAAGTACAAAGTCCAATGGGCTGGTATCCACACCGAGGAATACTGGTTTATTGCAATGGAACTGGAGGTATTATGCAATTAGAACTTGGACAACTTATCTTTGATACAACTGGAGGCTGTCGAGATACAGGCGTAGTTATCAGGGTTGACACATGTGATTATGGCGAACCGCTTTATGAAATATACTGGGTTTGCCCCCGAAGTCGCTATGGACTAGGGAATAACTACACCACCACCCTAGCATACACAGAAGAAGAACTCGAAGAGGAATACTCCCATTGCTTCGAGGTCATAGAACTAAAATAAACTTTTTTCTTGACAAAATCCTCCCACCACAATACATTACTTATATAACCAACCAACTTGGAGCCAACATGATTAACATTCAAGCAAAACTTTTAGAAGCAAGTGCGTCAAATCGAACAATTGACGCTTATCATAAATTCATTCAAAACACTCAGGGCTCTCCTGAGGTTCAACCACGTATATCGGCAACACATAAGGGAGAGGCGCATGTCTATGACAATGGCCAAATCGAATTTTTAGTGAGCCACGCTGGTCTATTGGTTTTGAATATATGCTCGAAAGAATTAGGCCAAAATCATTCTTATATTATAGAAGAAGGAGCCACCGATGCCGTCTTCAATTGGAATAGGAGGGCTGAATAATGAAGCCGGCAAAGTCTACATTTAAGATAGGAGACTTCGTAAGAAGCGATACGCAGAACATTTTCATCGGGATTATCGTTGATAAAAACGAAAGACAGGGTTTCGAGGTTGTGTGGGACGATGGTGACGTCACTACCAATGAAGGCGGCCATTCTATGTTCCATTATGAAATGAAGCCGAGCGACTGGACGCTTGAGCTCTATGAAGCATTTTCGGACATATTTTGTCCTCGACAAAACGACTGAACATGATACATTATAGTATAACCCAAACAAATGGAGGTTTCGATGAAGAAACTAACAAATATGCAAGCAATTGCTATTGCCGAAGGCGAACAAGAAGCTGAAAGCGAAGAACAATATATACAAGCATGGCAACAACTAATTGATACAGGGCTTGCATGGTCATTACAAGGCTTCTTTGGTCGGACCGCTTCTGCTATGGTACAACATGGCCTTTGCCATATGCCTATCAAGAAACAACCTAAAAAACCAAAGTCCACAGGTGGACAAACCCCTAGAACTCCAGAGGAGAAGTAGTCATGAATATATACAACAACAAAGGAAAGTCTACCCGAAGCGCCCCTTCATGCTCTTATTGTGCAGACAAAAATCACAATGTTTCTAATTGCCCTCGAGTAGCGGAGGACTACGCTTGGTTCTCCAAGAGCCCTCCCGTGATACCCATAGGGATAAGCAAGTCTCTCAATACCTGCCACTGGTATAAAACCCCAAAGTATTGGGGAGATTGGTATAACAACTGCATGAACGCTTATGATAAGCAACAGCAGGCTAAAAAGAAAGCCTCCTTGCCTCCTACCCGCCGCCCTAGGTCTGCTCCCAAGTGTGGGTTCTGCGGTTCAACAAAGCACAAACGCCCGCGTTGTATAGATATGAGTGATTATCTAGACAGAGCCCACAAAGCCAACCAGAATTGGCGTAGAGCCTTTCATCAAACTTTTGTTGACGAATTGGGAATTTCCGAAGGAGCCCTGCTTACAATCAAGAAGACACAAGGGTACGGCAATGAGCAACCAGAAGAAGTTATTGGTGTGGTTACTAGCATTAACTGGGATGAATTAAGCATGTTTTGCTCTGAGGCTGTGTCTTCTCTCGGTCATTCCAAAATGCAATACAAGCAAAAGCTTAAAGTCAAAGTACTTGTGGACGGTGAAGAGTACTATGTATTCTTTGGCTATGATGGAATAAATACTGTATACCAAGGTGTTGATAAGAAACTAGTCAGTTATTCACAATGTACTCGAGGCTGGTCCACTCTCTATTTTGATTCCGTTATAGCACGTTCGGAAGCATGCAAAGGCGCTGAATGGATTGAAGAAGGTCATCGCAAGTCTTTGGAGTTTTTAGTCAAAAAGTGTTCTTTGACAACCCTCGACAATGATGGCGTGACCGATCTTATCAATGACTGGGCATAAAAGAGGTCATTTTTTGTCCTCGACAAAACGACTGAACATGATACATTACTTATATAACCCAAACAAATGGAGGTCGTAATGACCATCACTCGCAACCAATTCCGACAAGCCGTCATCAATGCTGAAAAACTCGGCAACACCCGCGATGCTTCAACCATTCGAGATTTGGCTGCAAGTCTGAAGAGGTGGGGTAAACTCACACCTCGTCAAGAGAACTTCGCTAAGGTTCTTGTAAAGCGTAATTCCGATGAGATGGTCGAAGCCGCTAACATTGCTCAGGGTGCTCATGAGATTAGGTGGAGCGAAGATGAAGATTATCGCGAATGGATTTTGTTCTTGGCTCACTTCTTCGGTGGTTCATCGCAAGCCGCTTACAGAGGACATATTGATAACCGTCGAAGAACCGCATCGATGCTACTTAAGTTTCATATTGATGGTGTAGTTCCAAATTCAGCATATTGCGAACCTCTGTTGACTTCGAAGTTGGCCCCAAGGCTTCGAGACACTTTTGAAAAGCCTCTTTTGTATGCCGTTGGGGAGTTGGTACACATTCGACGTACGGAATTGAATTATTATCAATTGGAGCAAGGCAAAGATAAGGAAATAGGAATAGTCACAGGAGTTAACGCTAAGTATGTTGATACCGTAGGTACATATAGCAAATCTAAAGGAGGAACGCGCTATTACAGAGTGTTGTTTCCCGCAGGCGAGAAGATACTCCAAGAGCAACAAATTAAGCTTGTATCTAGAAAGGCGAGATAGCCGACAATTAAGAAATTCGGACATAATCTGTCCTCGACAAATGCTGTGAAAGTGATACATTATAGTATAACCCAAAACTCTGGAGGTTCTTATGAACTACCAAACTCGAAACGGAGAACAGGTCGGTGACCTTATCCATTACATTGACTACACACCAGAACAGCCCCAAGATTACATCGGGGTTCTTGTGAACTATGATGGTTTTGCCGATATGTATGTTGTCATCTGTGAAGGGCAAGTGACCGAATGGTATGCTTGGCAATGCAAGGTGGTATCATGCAAGTAGGTGATTTAGTAAAAGATAAGATAACCGAACTGCTGGGGATAATAGTGGATTTCCACTGGGAAGATACAGAAGATGAAACCTACGCTATTGTCCTGTTGCCCGACAATTCAAAGGTTCTATGCTCCTATGAGGACATGGAGGTGGTAAAATGCAAGTAGGTGATTTAGTAGACGACGGACTTGGCAACATCGGTATAATTCAAGATTGGGGATGGATCTTCTCTCCCCATAAAGAACAGGCGTATTACGTTCACTTCGCCGACACCTTCCTTAACGGATGGTATGAACAAAAAGACTTGGAGGTCTTATGAGCAATCAAATTAAACTAACAATAGACATATCAGAAGAACTGTTGAGCAAGATTTTAACCGTGGTGGCCCTCTCTAGTGCTACCCTACCCCCATCCATAGGTGGTATGCCTATGGCTATCCGCACACCGCCTCCAGAGGCTCCAGAGCGTCCCTCTATGGGCTTCAAGATACAAAAGGAAGGTGAGGGATGATGATACCAAAGATAATCAATGAGGCAGAAAGACAGGAGTTTTCCGATGGTTCCTATATCAAGCAGTATGTTGTCCATGCTCCCGAATGGGCTTTGTATCAGCATAATGCAATTGACAAGATTGACTACTTCATAATCTCGGAAACCACCAAACTGGGCTACTTGGAGACACTTGTGTTTCCTGCTGACAAGGACGGCAAAGTCATCGAAATGATCGAGGTTGCCGGAGGCAGGGACTATACAGCCGACCAAGTGCTGACTTCCTTTGCTTTGGTAATGATGGAGGCTGGCTATGACACCGTTTGAACAGGCTTCCAAGAATGCTCAGCATTTTGTTGAAGGCTTCAGATTTTTGGAGTTAATTATCAATACAATCGAAGAAGCGGAGGACCTAGATGAAGAAAGCGCCGATGCAATGTGGCTGGCAATCCTTATTTTGCTGGAACAGTTCGGTAAAATGGACGACAGCAATTAACGGACATTTTTTGTCCTCGACAAATCAATCAAACAGGATACATTATAGTATAACCCAAACAAATGGAGAGTAAAAATGAAACTCACTCAAATACAGATAGACAACCTTTTAAAACTAAATGTCAAAGGCGCTGGAGGAAAGGATAAAGAACTTGCTGGGGCTCTAGGACATAAACGCACCTCTGAGCGCTTTTTCGATGCCTACGATGATGAGGGAACCCCATGGGAATACAAGAAGCAAAGCAGAGATCAATGGCTAGACCTAATTAAGCTATCAGAGCTCAGTGATAGTGAAAAAAACATCGGTATTCTCTGGTTCAATCATAAGAATGGCAAGATTAATACCGTTTATCTTTGCACTTACAGAGAACTGCTTCGTACCCTAGGCATTGGCTGGCTGCCTGTCCTCGTTACAAGGCTGTTCATAAAAATATGCAAGAGCTACAAGCCTCAAATAAAGATTAGTGTTAAGGATGCCACAATTAAGCAAGGAACCCTGCTGTACTCAGCAGAATGAGGGAGCCCCAATGAGCAAGAAGAAAAAGGATAAGCAACCCAAAGAGCGCAATTGGTTGGCGGTTCACGCCTTCCAAAGAAGCGGCTCTGGAGTGCACACCGACAAAAAGAAGAAGCGCAACAAGCGAGCCTGCCGAGGCAAGATAAAAACGGACAAATAATGTCCTCGACAAAACGATTGAACGTGATACATTATAGTATAACCCAAACAAATGGAGGTCAGCAATGACTATTTCACAAATCAAACTCGGAGACATTCTCCTTAACAAGACTAACGCTGGTAACGAAGTTCTCATTGTAACAGCAGTGTCATCCGATGTTACTCGTTATGGTGCTTCTTACATTACAACTGAGGTGATCAAGTCTCCTGTGTACGCCAAGGGCAAAGAGAAAGTCTTTACAAAGTTTGGACTTCTCCAAGGCATCGAGAAGATAGCATAACGGACATTTTATGTCCTTGACTTTTTCACTCACCGTGATACATTATTAATATGAAAGGGAAACAAACACTCTTTCTAATTTCAACTACTATTTATTATATAACCCCCGTCCTTTCGAGGACACTTACCACTGGAGCCTTTCTATGTCTGTTGATTTCAAAACCCTTAACTCCGTTCTTCCTTTCATTCTTGATGCCAAGTTTCCTGTTCTTATCCGTGGCCGGCACGGTATCGGTAAATCTGCCATTGTCTATCAAATAGCCGAAGCCCGTGGTCTTGAAGTTATTGAGCGTCGTGCTTCTCAGATGACCGAAGGTGACCTTCTAGGTCTTCCAAGGGTAGAGAACAACGTCACTCAGTGGTTGGCTCCAGAATGGCTTCACACTGCTTGTAATAAGCCTGTAATTCTATTCCTCGATGAAGTTGACCGAGCAACTATGGAAGTTCGTCAAGGTATCTTCGAGTTGTGCGACAGTCGGAAGATCGCAGGGTATACCCTACACCCCGACACCCTCATCTTTGCTTGTGTAAACGGCGGAGAACACGGTGCTCAGTATCAAGTCGGTGAAATGGACCCTGCCGAACTCGACCGATACACTGTCTTTGATGTTGCCCCAACTGTCGAAGATTGGCTAGAGTGGGCCGATGGTAATGTAATTTCACAAGTTTGGGACTTCATCAACCAGAACCACCAACACTTGGAGCACAAAGACGAGTATGAGCCTAACAAAGTTTATCCTTCTCGTCGCTCTTGGGTTCGTCTCTCAGATGCTCTGAGCTCCATGAGTGGAGAACTTCAGCAATCTCCTGTTCTTTATCACCTTGCCTCTTCTTTCATTGGCTTTGAAGGTGCGGTTGCTTTCAATGACTTCGTTGCTAATTACAAGAAGATTGTAACTGTCGAGAACATCCTAGATGAAGGCAAGTTGGAACTCACCAAAGACTTCAAAATCAATGACCATAACGCCCTCATCGAGAAGTTCAAGCAAAGCAAGTGTTTCGACGAGAAGTTATCGCCAAGTCAACTTAAAAATGTAGCTGAGTACATGGTCACTCTTCCATCGGAAATTGGCATGACATTCTGGCAAATCATTGCATCTGGCGGTGAACAAAAGCACAATGCAACAGGTGTTCACTCAGTTCAGTTGTCCACCGGAACCACAGTCCGAGAGTACATGGTAACGATTCTAGTTGTCAAAAAAGACTAGAGCACTGATACAGAGGGTATAGGGAGGTGTGCATGCACCTCCTTCCCCAGTCTCTCGAGACAGTCGAGAACACAAGGAGAAGTACCAAAATTTGTCCTCTAAAGTAAAAGATAAAACTTGACAGATAGTTAGTAACAGGATACATTACTTATATAACCCAAGAAGAAGGATGCAATTATGAGCAACGACAATGAAAACAACGACAACAATGAAAACGATAACAAAGCTGAAGTGGAGAACGAACCATTTGATTTAAACATGCATACCTTCGATTTACTTCGCAGCGAGCCGTTCTTTGCCTCTTTATCTAGGCGCATCCACAAGGTAGAAAGCAAGTCCATCCCCACTGCTGGTGTAATGATTGACCCAGAGACAGCTCAATTTGTAATGCTTTATAACCCTGAGTTCTTCGAAGGAATGACTAAGGCCCAACGACTTGGCGTTTTGATGCATGAATTCTATCACCTTATCTTCGAGCATGTCACTGGGCGCTTGCCTCCAGAAGGTATGAGCAAGATGTGGAATGTTGCCACAGACCTTGCAATCAACTCGTTCCTTGTTGGCAAGTTGCCTGAAGGCGGCTGTATACCGGGGCAAGAGCCGTTTCAAGACTATCCTCTTGAGCAGGCGGCGGAATGGTACTTCTCAAAGCTTCAAGACGACCCTCAATTCCAGCCACCTCCAGAAGGTCAAGGCGGTGAAGGTCAAGACGGTGAAGGTCAAGACGGCGAGGGCGAAGGCGCTGGCGGTGCTCTCCCTGATAGCCTCGATGACCACAGCGGATGGGGCGAAGTCGATCAAGAGACAAAGGCTATGGCTGAAGAACGCTTGAAAGATGCTATCCGCAAGGCTACCGATGAAGTCAACTCTGGCGGTCGTGGCTGGGGCACTGTGTCCCAAGGGATGCGAAAGAAGATACAAGACATGGTCAACCCTAAAATCAATTGGCGGTCTGTTCTTCGCTACTTCATCAAGACTTCTCAAAGAGCCAACAAGCGCTCGACACCTCGGAGGATAAACAAAAGATTTCCTTACATTCACTCTGGAAAGCGTATCAATCGAACTGCTAAGATTGCGATAAGTATCGACCAATCGGGTTCTGTCTCAGATGATATGCTTGCTCTGTTCTTTGCTGAACTCAATGGACTTGCCAAGTATGCCGAGTTTACCGTGGTTCCCTTCGATACAGAAGTTGCTGAAGGTGAGGTCTATGTCTGGAAGAAGGGCAAGCGTCGAACCTTCGAACGTGTCTCTTGCGGTGGAACTTGCTTCAATGCTCCCACCAAATGGGTGAACGAACGTCAGTTTGATGGTCATATTGTGCTGACCGACTTGGAAGCCCCAAAGCCCATCCCTTCGAAGTGTCAGCGAATGTGGATGACCACTCCGGAATGCAAAGACCGCGCTTATTTCCAAACGAATGAGAGAGTAATAGCAATTGACAGATAGATGAACTCACCCAAAGGGCATTCACAATAGGCCGTTAAGGCTTCCTAAGAGCCTCGCTAGAGGCTTGCCCCTATCCTTTTCCCTTTAATCTTTACAAACGCCATTAAGGAGCCGTTATGAGCCTTACGTTGCAATCAATTGTTGTAGCCACCGCAGCTAACAAACAAGAAACCCTTTTCATGCCAGCAGAACACATCTACCCCTTCATTATACATCGCCTAGTTGACGAGACAAGAGAAAAGGAGAACGGTAGCCGGCAACGTTATTCTAAAACCCATGTGGTATCTCATCTTTATTCCGGAGCACAAGTCGGACGCTTCCCGAGCTACGCCAAGGCCCTTGCTGTTGTACAGAAGATGAAAGACTGGCCAATTTGGATAATGCCAACAATAAAACTTTTACAGCAACATCCCGATTGGCAGGAGGCTTCAAGAGAAGTACGAAGCCTAAAGAGAGAATACGGACATTAATTGTCCTCGACAAATCAATCAAACGTGATACATTACTTATATAACCAAGACAACCGGAGCTTATATGAAATTGTTCAAGCCTATCTTTATTCACAAAGTCGATTATTCCAACGTTTCCTTCGTCAGTTGCAAGAGAAGAGAGTACAAAGGGAAGCAAAGATTTAATTACATATCCATTGAACCTTATTCAGATGAAGCGCGGCTTGTCGAAGAGTTGGAGGCTAAAATAAAATCTCGTATTGGCTGGTTAATAGATTGGTGCTACGCCAACATCAAGCCCTCATCGAGCATTCACAAAGTTTCAGGGAACATGTTAGCCATGGCAATTGAGAGAGTGGCCCGTGATAAAGTTCGCAAGGATTGGGAAGCGTATACATCGTCAATTCTTAATTTAAACACACTATATATATATGCACTGGAGGCACGATATAAGCAACCTTGCGGATATACCGACAACTCAGTCGTCATTGGAGACAACCGATGGGGATGGCGAGGAGATTTTGTTGCTCCACACCTTCGACCCTACGGAAGAATTCAGTAAAGGGACATATTTTGTCCTCGACAAACCTTCAAAACATGATACATTATTAATATAACCAACAACCAAATAGGAGGGCTTATGCCTATCAACTCTAGACCACCACGAAGAACAAACCAAGAAGTAATCGAAGCATTCTGCAATCAACAAGTGAGCAATGCCGGAGCCCTCGTTAGCGATGGCCAATCTTTATATTCTTATAATCTTAGAATTGCCGAATTCATACCGCTCAATGGAAGAAAAACAATTGTAGTTTATGATTACACCTCTGGCGGAGGTAGCTTCGTTTCCCAGACTACTTCAAATCACGTAGGCTTAGTGAAGAGACGGGTACCACGTAGTAACGTAATAAAAATCGATGCTGCCACAAGAGCCGGATTAATCGTATGATTTTAGTCCGGCATCATGATCGAGGATACGGACATGCTAAACAATTATCTAATGGAAACTGGGAAGTCCGGTTCTTTGACAATTATAATTTACCTTGCGTGTTCTTTCATACGACTACCGCCTTAACCTTCCATCCATAGGAGAAATTGTGGATAATTATAGATACTGTGAACATAAAATATATGGGGTTGGCTCTGCAATCCTGATAAAACATCGAAGAAAGCCAGATTTTAATCTCTGGATGGTCGAATTTCAATCAACCAAAGAGCGAGGTAAAGAATTTTATCTATCTCGCGACTTCATAAGCATGGAGGAGGTCTGGATTATTGATGAAGAGAGGGCAACCGCTCTTTACAAGGAAGGACGCAAAGGAGGTTCCAAGAAACGAACCATAAACACTCAGAAAGAAGACCCAAACATAACTGATTTTCTCGACAGTTTATTTTAATCATGATACATATAATATAAGGGAGAGACAATGAAAACTTATTATTGGTTCACTATCCAAACTCCAACACAAACCTTTAACTTCCCTTTGGATGGGCTCAATAGACAAGAAGCCGAAAGCAGGCTTCATTGGTTATTAAAGACGAAAGCAGCCAAAGATTGGGCAATTGTGTCCTGTGAGGAGCGCATCTTCTAATGTTTGAAGTCGGCGACCTTGTGACTATTGACGGCGATGCCTTAAAGCACCATGTTCGACCAAGCGTTTTTGAACGATGGTCCACATGTAAAATTGGCATTGTCCTAGAAGTAGAAGGATATAGTCACAAGGGAGCCATCTTGGTCAAGGTACACTTTCAATCCCTTGGCGATGCCTATTGGCTTTATTCACATGAGGTGTTTCACGTTAATCACCATATTCTCGAGGACAGACCTTAACGGACATATTCTGTCCTCGACAAACCTTCAAATCATGATACATTACTTATATAACCAACAACCACACCGGAGAACTCATGAACAAGTTTATAACATCATACTCGATAACAAGCGCTAGCAGCCTATCCTTCCATAAGGAGCCTTACTTCAAAGGTAATTCGAAACAGTGGGTTTGCCCAAAGCATTTCCCATCGGTTCTTCATTCACATAATGCCGAGGGTTGCAGCTATGTTGGCTGTCCGTCAGTGCGTCCAGATGAAGAAGCTACCACAACCACCGAAGAGGAAATTCTCACAATTTGGTACAATGATGAAACAAGAGCGTTGGTTCGATGTGCAAAAGGAACCGGCGCCAATCTAGTAAAATCACTTCAAGCATCGGAGAACACATGCAAGTAGGAGATATAGTGAGATACACAGGAACGAGAAAGCGTATAGGGATAATAACATCAATTAGAGATAGGGCTTGCGATGTCTTATGGGCTTGCGGCAAACACCAAAGCCATAACCGCAAGTTCCTTAAGCTTCTGAAGGAGGATGCATGCAAGTAGGAGACCTCGTTTATTGGTACAATTCTCTGACATTGCTCGGCATTGTACTGGAAGTCAACAAACCTCTTGAGAACGCCGACTTTCAATCTTGTCGGGTTCAATGGGCAAATGGAATAATAACTCATCGCATCGTCTCCACTTATCTGGGACTGCTGCAAACATCGGAGACCACATGAAAAATATATTAATAAAATCCTTTACCTCAGGCAAATGGGGACACGCTTCTTTAAAGTATAATTGTAGAACAAAGATGGATTACATTGAGGTAAGGATGCTTGATACCTATGAAGTCTCAGAGACCTATAACATTGCTTCTTTCTATATATACTTCGATGTCTTTGGAGAGGAAGGTCCTAATGCTTAGAGTAGGTGATCTATGTTTAATTGATGGAAGGACTTTGTGCTTAGTTGTCTGCATTGACCTAGAAGTAGAAGGATATGGTCCAAATGTGAAAGTAATGATACCACAATGGGAAGTAGAATACTGGCTTACCCATGATCGATTGGAGATTGTGCCAAGTGATGGACTTGATAAACCGGCATAAGGCTGGGTAAGGGGACTTGAGTTCTTCTCTGGTACCCATCTGGTACCCATCTCCCCACGTACCTTCCCCCCACGCCACGTGGCCTTGTGCCAATCATTGTATGTATGTGAGCGCGTTATGCTATGCTGAGCGCGTTTGCGGAGATGTTTGTGGGTGTTATACTACATCGGGCTTATAAGAGCCTGTGTGGTGTATTGTGCGGGTTCTGTGAAGTGTGCAGGTATGCGGCTGAATGCGGTGTGTATCCTGCCCTCACATTCCCCAGCATACCGAGCACATAGACGAAACACCCAACGTAAATAGCGCATAACATTCGCAAACGCCCGCAAAACATATAAAAACATTTAGCAATTCCCAGCAACTCCCCACGAGCCCGAGCAGATAGACGAAAAAGAATAAACTGGATGAAGGAGCAGTGACTAGCTATGCTTCTCTTGCACATGTGCGCATATGTCTTGACGAAGTCTTGACACGTTTTAAGCAGCCCCTAGAGCAAATCGATAAGCACTTTTCGATAATCCCCAGCAACCCTACGTTTTCGAGAGGCCCCAAAAACAGCAAAACTCTTGACGAAGTGTTGACGGCAACAACGAAACAACATCCAGCAACCGCAACGAAACGAAACATTGCAATTGTTTCGAAGCTCGACATATCCGAGACCATATAAACAAAGGACATATTATGTCCACAAAAGCAAAAGAAATAATTTGACAAATGGTCTCATCGTGATACATTATAGTATGAAAGCAATTCAGCAATCATATCATTCGAGGTCTTTATGACTACTATTCAGCCTAACTATTCCGCAATCACTCCCGACCGTCAAAACGTTATTGGTTGTCATAACCTTGCTTCAGCCCGTGCTTATGCTTCCGGTCGTGTTCCGGAGTTTCAACCATCGCCTGTGCAGCGGACTTACCCTGTTAAGGCCTTTGTATCACCTTCAGGTCAATACTACGTACAAACAGCTAGCGGACTTCGTATGGACGTCGCTAACGCTTCGACAGCTAGACGATATGCTAGAAACGGCGTTTCACTTTATCTTCTTACAACTTCATTCGATGCAAAGCAATAATCGGAGGCCCCATGATTATTATCTCTCTTTATCTCTCTTTCCTCTTCTCAATGTATGTCCTCGCAGGTATCATGTCATGTTAATTACTCCCTTCGATGTTACTATCGTTATGTTCCTTTCAACTCTTGCAGGCATCATGATATGTGAAGCCTATCATCTTATGACATTGGAGGACTATCTTGACTAGTCTCTTGCTTCTTCTCTCTTTTCCTCTCTTCTATTATATTCTATGCCCTTGGCTTATCTCGTTGGAGCGCTCATGATGAAACTTAGACCATTCAAGTCGAGGACATAAATTGTCCGCTTTCTCTTAAATTAAACTTGACAACACCCTATTATCGTGATACATTATATATATAAGGTTGAGAACTTCCTCTCTCCTTTCTTGCCCTTGGAGGCACTTTGACTACTCAAAACACTAACTCTAACTCTCTCCCTGTTCTCACCCCAGCCGGCGCACGTATCCCTCTTGTTGGTACAATTTGCTTTCATCCGTCCGTCGGATTTGGTGAGGTTGTTGCTCGTTCTGGTTCTCGCGTTCGTATCGCTATCACTGACTTCTCTTTTGCTACTGATGTTACCTTGTTGAGTGGTGGAGTTATCTCCCGTGAAGCGTGGCTTTCCCGTGTCTCCGATGCTTCCCTCAATGCCGCGTGCATAGAGATTGCCGCACTTGAAGCCAGAGGAAATGATAAAGAAGACGCGCTACTTGGCGCAACCACATTCATCAAAGAAACGTGTGCTCGCATTGAAGCCCGTGTGCGCGACGTTAACGAGATGGTCGTTGGCATCGATGGTGCGGAGGCTTTCGGATGGGAGTTCGACGAGTATGCTATGGAACTTCCTAAGTCTGCTCGTAAGCGTGGTAAAGCCCCGGCCCCACGACAGTTCAAGGCAGCCCCTTCAAAGGTCGGTACACTCGAAGACCCTTGCCGTCCTGATTGGTTGGTTGCTGAGTTGAATGAAACTTACGGTGATAGCTGGTCGCCTAACTCGTCAACCGTTCAATCATAAAGCGCTTGGCGTATATGTTTCGCTTGTTATTTTGTTTCGTGAAACAACGTGCATGCCCCCTCCCCCCTAGTAGTGGGGGGATGGAGGAGCGGCCCAAATAAGTACTTGTTATGAGGGTTTGCCGGGCGAGCGCAGCGAGGTACACAAATACTCTCCACAAAATTTCCCAAATTCCGGAATATGGAATTTTCCCTCAATTAGATCACCAAGGGACTATTTAAGGTAGCAAAAAAATCCAAAAAAAATTTGGGAGATTTAGAGATGGGAACAATAACAAAAGATGATATATGGAAAGTCTTTTCGCTAATCATGTCAGCACTAGTGCTACCGCTTGCTGGTTGGGTTTGGAACACGAATGTTAAGGTTGCCGAGCTTCAAAACGATCTCGGTGATGCCGAAAGGACAATTGTTGTGCTTGAAAAAAAGATCACAAGCTCGGACGACAACGCAAAGAACATCATAGGGATCGAGAAGGATATCGAGTATATGAAGGGTTCATTGGGTCGGATCGAGCATCTGGTGACAAGCCAATGAATGCAGCCATGCTTATGTTAGCCCTTGGAGGCCCAGTGGGTCAAGACTGCGATGACCTAAAGCGCGATATGGTGGCCCTAGAACTGTTCCTGCAGGACAAGAAAGACCATCAAGAGCATTGCCCAGCTGTAGACTGGACGCAGCCCACCATAGACGTTTATAAGAAAGAATTGAAATCACAATTACCGGAAGGATGTAAAAAATGAACAAGAAAAGTCAAAAGAAAGCAAAGAAGAAGACCAGACAAGGCAAAGGCAAATATACAAAATATGGCCGAAGCGGCGGTGGGAAAGAAGGTTCGACCAAATCGAAGCTATACAAAAAGAAATCTAGAGGTCAAGGAAAGTGAAAGTCAACAAAAACTACTTATTCAAAGTGATATCGGAAGTGCTCCTCGAGGCCGAGGAAGACCACAGCAAGATTATGTCCCTGATCCAAGATGGCGATGAAGAAAGCATCAATCAAGCCGCGGAACTATATGAAATGGGCGCGTTTGATTTGTCCGAAGAGGAATTGGAAGACATAATGAAGTTCTTCAAGGCAAATGAGTTCTTGGGTGCCATAATAAAGTTCAAGCTTGCGGACAAAAATATTAGCGTTGATGTTCGAGATCTTAGCCGTTACGGCAAGATAAAACTGGATCAAAGACTATGGGATGACTCCTTCGAGCTCACCGGCGATATTGTTGCAGCACAACAAGCCCTTGCTGATATGGGAATGGAGATGGCCGTTGTTGGCGACTTTCTTTATGTCGGCGAAAAAGCAAGGAAACTTGCAAACTTCCGCGAAGGAATAAAGACTCACCTCGGCGTTGCAATTCCAAACGATGTCGACATAAGGCTCGATGTGTGGGGTGGAAGAGGAGCTCGAATGGAATTTCCTTCCGGCTTATCGATCACTTGGGAAGCAATCGAAGATGAATATGCCGAAGATTCCGATGAGGAAGATTACTTTATGGAAATCATGATGCCGAATAAAATTGGCTATATGGTTAAGCATACCTCCGGTCAAGGCATCATTATTGTTAAGCAAGATGAATCCTCCGGTGATTTTGAAGAAGAAGTAATTGCCAATGGAGTTAGCATTGAAGGAATGAAAAGAAAGATCCATGAATTGACCAATATCGATTTGGATGCAATGTCAGCATTGGATAGTAATGCTCTACTAGAAAGCGATGATGACTCATCATCCGACAAGAACTTTGAAAAATTAATGGATATTGTCGACGGTGGAGGCGAACTCCAAGCGTTGGAGATGTATGACTATTTTGATCTATCGGAAGAACAGATAAGGGCCTTGTATACCAAAATTTTGTATTCTACTATAACAAGCAACCTTGAGGATCTCCCAGAGATTATCGAGATGCGCCCAGAGGTCTTTTCCGAGGAAGATATGCAAAAACCCCTCGATTGGGCCACTAAGAAAATCTTTAAAAGCAAAATGCAATCCCCCGAGCTTCTATTGAAAGCAATTGGCTTTGACTTCCATAACGAATTTACGCAAGTTTATGGCGTCACTCCTCCGAGAGACAAAGAGTTTTCCATCCAACCCGAGGGTATAGATTGGGGCAGCGGAGATGATATGTTCTTGGCGGTTCCTTATAAAGGCGGCATCGTTATTTATGGCTTCTGGTTTGAAGGAACCAATGAGAATAACCCAAGCGATCCTTATATTCAAATGAAGAATTCTTCCGGCGAGAAAGGATGGATTGAGTATGATAGTCTCCACGGAGGATTAAAATTTGAAACCGAGGACACGGAAGCCGATGTGGAAGATGTTCCCGCAACAATTCAAAAATTTATGGATGTGGCTGCGAATGAAGGCAAGCGAAAGCTAAATAAAAGTTATTTAATTGAATCAATTCTCGAAGTCATGATGGAAGATGATGAGTTGTCTCCCAAATCCGACTTCGAAAAATTAATGTCGGCGCTTACGTCCGATCTCTCCAATGCCAGACAGGCAATGGAAATGTATGACCTTGGCGCCTATGAGTTAACCTCCGAAGAAGATGCGAAAGTAAAAAAGGCTATGATGGATATCGAGGCTCGCGAGATTGTTAGAGACTCTCTCAAGGGCGGTAAAGACCTCAAAGCGCTTGGCTATGACTTCCATCAAGTTTTTATGGATGCCTATGGCTTCACGCCCCCAAAGTCCAAGGAATTCGAACTATGGGGCGGTAAAACCAAAGATGAAGAACTATCTTTAAAAGCAACAGTCGGCGGCAAGGAACTTGAATTCGAATTCTGGTATGATCAACAGTTTTCTAACTATATTATTGAACCTTGGTTTAGATTTGATACAATGCACGATAAGGATGGTGATGTTTCACTCTTGGGCGATCATATTATTATTGGCGAAGACGATGTAGAAGGAAAAGTTAGTAAAGAAGAACTCCCGGGCGCTCTACGAAGCGCGATGGGAATCCCTTGGAATGCCGATGTCCCGGAATGGCCCGAATTACCGAAGGGACAGCCACCCGTCGATGGACCCGAAGGAACGGATGAACCCGTGTATGAAGGCAAGCGAAAGTTAAATAAAAGTTATTTGCTCGGAACAATCGCGGAAGTAGCGTCTGAAATAGGGGAAAATTTTGGCGGAACGCCGGAGGGCGGGATGGATCAAGAGTCTCAAAAGATTCTCCGTGAGTTGTTGCAATTAAATGAGGATCTCGATGAATCACAATATTACTATGATGCACAAGATCTCGACACCGATCATGCTGAACAAGCAATCGAACTTGGACAATCTCTAGGTGATGAGGACGACAGAGACAGATCAGCACAAATTGATAAATATGTTTCCCTCAAAGTAAAGAAAGTCCTCAAAGATGCCATCAAGACAGAAACAATGAACGCTATTTCAATGTTGGTTGCCGAGGCGGCAGATAACATAGGTCTGTGGAGTGACCCAAATAATGATGAAGAATATGTATCAAAAACAGTCAATGAACTTTCAAGTCTGTACGAAAGAGCACTGCTGAGACCTCTTGAGGCAGTGAAAGAGTTTGACGGATCCCAAGAAAGCCTCAACAAGTGGCTTGACGCCATGGAAAGCGCTGAGAACAATTTGAAGGCAGCAGAACCAACCGATCCTGCTATTAAAGTTATGGAAACGATCATCCCAAAGTATTTTCTCATTAGCGATCATTATGTAACAGGCGCTGGAATTGATTGGCGTGGGGTTGAACATACCGACAGAAAAGATGTAAAACCCAGAACTGCCGTCAAAGAAGCAGAAGAATTTTTCCGACCTGCTATCATGAAAACAATCATGGGCATACAGAAACGCATGGTGGGGGATGCCGAACTCGACCGTGCCAAGATAGTGCTTGGCCTGAATGAAAACGAGGGGGCCCTTGAGTCTGAAGAGAAAGAGCACCTTATCCAATTGCTCTCCGGAAATGAAGAAGAGATGAGACAAGGACTAGCTCTTGCTGACATGCTGGTGCCTGATCTAATGGACAAAGTAAATGAAATGGATGAAAACGATCAATTGCCGAGAATCTTCCTAAAGTTATTTAAGGAAGAGGTGCAAAAAGAATTGGATAAATATTATAAGGGAAGAACATGGCCCTCAGCAAAACAAGACTATGATATAGCAAAACATATTACTCGTGAGGATAGTGATCTCTGGACAGTGGATACTGTCCCAGATGATAATTGGGATCTCTATGGGAAAACCATACCAGAACTTTTTAACATGTTGCAATTCAAATACAACAGATGGACTTGGGGGAAGATACATGCCGCTGTGGATATTATTGTAAAGAGATTTGATGAGATTGATAAAGCAGGCCTCTCTACATATTTTTATGGTGTTGCTGGTGATTCTATTACTGGTGTCTTAGAAAAAGCCTTTAAGGACAGAAGTATACTTGGGCCTTATATTGAAAAATGGAAGGCTGCGGAATTGGTAAAACTTATTAAATAATTTCCAAATCCATCGATAGCCCCCTATTTACTTATATAAGGGGGATTTATGAATGTGGTTATTAGGAGTAATATTAGGATGTAATGACATCCAATTAACGAAAATGCAGGATCCGCAGCCTGAGATTGTGGTTTTGCCTGAGGTCATTGATTTCGGGAACATACAATCTGGGTACGAGACCGGAATTCAGGAACTAACAATTGTAAACGCAGGGGATGAAGTATTAATACTTGATCCTCTTTTGCTTATTGCAGGGACGGATCGTTTTTCGATTGATCATGAGGCGACTGAAGATTGGGAATTGGATCCCGGAGAAGGAATTCAAATTGATGTCTATTATGACCCTCAAACATTTGAGAGTAATGGTGGGCTTGTTAACATCAATTCTAACGATCATGAGACCCCCGAGGTTGAAGTTCTATTGATCGGCAAGGGTGATGCCCCCGTGATGACTGTCGAGCCAACCTCGTTCGATTATGGGACGATTTCAATGGGGTGCGATAACGAAGAAAGAATTACCATTAGAAATGAAGGCAATTTGCCTCTGACTATTGACAGTATCATACAAATGGTTACTCAACCAGTTGATATCTTGATGGAGTTTGGATCTCTTCCTCCTCCACCATGGGTTCTTGACCCAAATCAAGAGATAGATTTTCTTGTCTCCTATATTCCCGACGACGTGGGCCTTGACGAGAGCGCAATTGTTGTGAGAGGAAATGATCCCTTAACACCTGAGATTGAAGTCGTGCAATTTGGCGAAGGTGTGTTCGAGCAATTCATTACCCAAAGTTATATCCAAGAAGAGATACCTATCTTAGATATTATTTTTGTTATTGACAACTCTGGGTCGATGAATGTTTTCCAACAAGAATTATCAAGCCAGATGACTGCATTTATGAATGTATTTATGGCAACTGGGGCAGATTTCCATCTTGGGTTTATTACTACGGACAGAGGATACTTTCAGTGTTCCGGTGTTATTTGTTGGATTGATAATACTTTTGCAACCCCTGTGGATTGGGCGCAAGGCGTCATCTCACAAATTAGTATCGGAGGCTCTGGTATTGAAAAAGGGATTGAAATGGCCCAAAGAGCACTGCAAAATACAGACTATGATACAGGCGCAGCGCCGGGGACTTCATTCTGGAGGAACGATTCTACTCTTGTGGTTATTTATGTCTCCGATGAACCAGACTTTAGTGTTGGAACTTGGACTGCTTATACTAATTTCTTTGATACGCTCAAGCCCAATGTGGATATGATGAGACACTTTGGGGTAATAGGGGACTTCCCTAGCGGATGTCAATGGAGCAGCCCACACAGTAGTTTCTGGAGAAACGTCGGGTTTGGATCGGGCTATTGGGATATGACACAAAGATATAATGGCGACTGGTATTCAATTTGTGCAACAGATTGGGGAAGTCAAATGCAAGATCTCGCAAACACGGTTACGGTTCGAAGCACGTTTTCTTTAGATGAGCCAGATCCGATTGAGTCTTCGATAGTAGTAAGCGTAAATGGTCAAGTTGCTACCGGATGGACTTATGATCCGAGCTCGAATGCAGTTGTGTTCGATGAGAATTCAATCCCAGAGTCAAACCAAACAATAACAATTGAATATGGTATATGGGGATGCTAAGTAAAAGAAGTAGAATTTTCCTTTGCTTGTTATCTGGCCTCATAGGTTTCATGATTGGATATAATATAAAAGTGCACTTAGAAGCTAGTCAATTCGTCGTTGCTAGCTGGGAACAAGAGCCTATTGTCGTGGTGTGTCCGGATAGTTCGCTATCTGCTTATCGAGTAAACCGTGCAATAGAGTGGTGGGGTATTCGAGGTTATAAAATCAACGGGTACCACTTTGATGATGACGATAAGATATGCAGCTTAAACAGATTTGTCGATGGGATTATTTTTATCCGAGCGAAGGATCAAAAAATAGACCCAGAATTCTACGCTGTTACTTCTAGGAACTCTTCTCTAGAGAAAATGATAGCCGCAACGATCACTCTACCGAACAGAAACAGACATTTAAATCGACTCCTCGAGCATGAATTAGGGCACGCGCTTGGCTTAGGCCATGTTGACATCGACGGACATATAATGCACCCAATTCTTTCCAGAACAGGAGAAAGATTTTGGATTCCAGATTAACATATGATTCATACTATTTATTTTGAGGTGGGTGGTCATGAAAATAAAAATCTTAAAAGAATCTAAAAACAAAACTGAAGTTTCGGCGTCGGGTCAGGAACGAGTGTCCAAAAAGATAGCTTATCTTATTGATAAAGAAGGAATGGACCAAAAACAAGCTGCGGCAGTTGCTTATTCTATGGAAGAAAGAGGCGAGTTGGCTGAAGATCAATTAGAAGAAATCTCAGCGATGGGCGGTGCTGCTGTCGGTGGAGCCATGGGCGGCGGTTTTGTGCCAGAGGACGAAAAAAAAAAGATTGAAGAGTTATTCTCTACATCTACAAGCAGCGGAATAGGCATTAACAGTCCCTTTCCGGGCAAGAAAGTGCATGATGGCAATGTTGAGAAGCATCAGTATCGAAATGTTCGAAACGTAATGGAAGATGATGACGATACACTACCTCCCCAAGGTGATACGGATGAAGAGACCTCCGGCATAAAGTGGAAACTTTCTGACTTTGCCGATAGTCCGAGGAACGCCTCTCGTGTTTTCGATGTTTTAAACGATATCGAAGAGAACATTGGCCTAGAAAGGTTAAGAAATGCAATTCTTGCTGATAGTTCTTCAAGCAGCAGGGTGGATGTGATGAGCAAGAAGTTCGGATACAGACCAGAGCTGCTTGATAACATCGAGGCCAATGATGAAGATGCAATAAGAAAGTATTATCAATTCCTAATCAACGAATTTTTGTTCTGGATTGCATACAATCCGATGTCTTCTGCTCAACAATACGCGAGTAGACGCAGCATGCTGTCTAAACCCACTAGAGATCTTGCTTATGGCCTTATAAGTCAGTACGTATCGGACCCAAGCAAGAACAATCCGAAAGCAAAAGGACAGCGGATGGCTGCTCAGGCAGAAGATTACAAATTAGATAAAGATTTGGACCCCGCATTGTATGAATTGCCCGAGGAATAGCTTGACAAAGACGAAATAATGTGTTATAATATAGTAAGGAATAAAAAATGAGGCACTTGTTAAATAAAATGAAAAAATTAAATGAAAATAAAAATGGAAAAGTCATAACTTTTGACTTTGATAACACAATTGTTAAGTCTTTTGAGAATGGCAATGATGGATTCGAGATACAATATCAATTCGGTGGGCTGAATAACCAAATTATAGCACGAATGAAGAAGTTTAAGCAGGAAGGATACACAGTTCTTGTGGTAACTGCACGGAATGTAGCTCGTGAAGTGCCAGAGAGCTCTGTTCAAACGATGCTTAAGAAGCTTGACTTGGAAGTTGATGGTATATTTTATACCAATGAAGAGAGAAAGGCTAGAAAATTATATGAACTAGGGTCTTCTTTGCACTATGATGATGACCCCAAAGAGCATGAAGCCATTAAAGCATATGCAAACCTACATCAAGACTTCAATATTACTGTAAGATACCCTGATGAACTGCTCTCGGACATAGACGAGATCGCAAAAGGCCTCATTATGACATCCGATAAAAAATTTATTATCGCTCAAAGGTCTGATTCATATGAATGGGACGCTGCTGGTGGACATTTAATGGAAGGAGAGGAGGCTCCATACGCTTTCTGGAGGGAAGTTAAGGAGGAAATGGACATCGATATCAAGAATATTCAATATATGGACTCTCGGGACACCACTTGGAAGAAGAAAGACAAATTAGTTCACTATTTCTTAGCCATAACTGAGTATTCAAGCGACGAAATAGCCGATGCTATTGACTTACAGTGGGAATTGGCGGATTATTTTTGCGGAGACATAAAAGAGATCGATGAAAAACTATCATCTACCGAAGGAGCCACTCAGAATTTAAAAAATGCAGTCGATATATTTTTAGGCCAAGGAGACTTGCTCTTAGAAGTTGAAGAATTTCAGAAAAAAATGATAAAAAAGCACCCAAAAATGAAAAAAAGAGTACTTGGGATGGGACCCGAGGATAAACCACCTGCAGATGGGATGAAAAACGTCAAGGATTGGGAAAGATCTAAATCTGCTCCTCCAATAGGTGAAGAAATAGAGAAGAAAATGGAAAAAAAAATAAATATTAGAATAACGTCTGAATTGGACGAGAAGAAAAAGCGAAAAAAACGTAGAAAAGGCAAAAAGCCCGGTCCGAAAAAAGGTTCCAAGCAGAAAAAGAGAAGAAGCTCCGGAATTGGATGGCCTTATGGGGCTTTCGGTGGCTTTGGCGGCAGTAATGATAGCGATGGAGGCGGCGATGGTGGCGGAGAGTAGTGGAATTAAAGATAAAGAAAAGTTAAGATCTTATTTATATAAAAATCCAGATAAATTAGCCATAAAATTGGCACAATTCCTAAAGAGTGATGATGGCGTCTTGCTCCATCCGGTGAAAATCAGAGGCAAAGGGTGCAGTTACTTCTATTCCTTGAACGACAAGATGCATATATATGCCCCAAGGGATGGAGAGTACTACATGTTGCCATGGACGGACGAAGACCCGGATAGATGTTATGTCTATTGCCACTATACTTGGCAAATAGGGATAATTTTTAAAGTTTTTTTAGAAGATATCGACTTTATAGGATTTAATTAATGCACAACGAAGAAGAAAAAATTTATAATGTAATTAAAATAACAATTTTTTTTCTAATTACAATGTTAGGTATCGCAATGTTAAAGACAGACTTGGTTATTTCCTTGTTATTGTTCTATATTGCATTTATAAAGGATTAATAAAATGAAAATTAGCAAGAAAAGACTTACAGAAATTATTTTACAAGAGTGTGAGATGATGAATGAACCAGTAGCGACCCACAACATGGATGGTGTTGACCTCGAGGGTGAGTTTGCAAAGCGACAACTCCATGATATGGAACAATATGCACGTGAATTAAGCCAAATGCTCACAGATACCACTCAATTAGAGTCTTGGGTACAAGCAAAGCTCACCAAAGCAGTAGATTACCTAAAGACAGTGAAGCATTATGTTGAATATGGCATGGAAGAAGGCGCATATGATCAAGTTGGGTCTAATTTGGGCGCTATGGATGCTCCAATGGAACCAATGTTGGATGATTCCTATGGCCTAGAGGATGACACAATCATCAAAATGCTTGAAAAACTGGAGTTATAGTGAAAATAGACCATATTGCACTACAGGTCGATGATATTAGGGTAGCATGCCTCTGGTATATCGGTCATTTTGATGCAAATGTACTGTATTTAGACGAAACTTGGGCTCTTTTGGGGTTCGATAACATAAAAATAGCCCTAATTCTACCAGATCAGCACCAAAATCACGTTGCAATAGAGGTAAACCCCGAACAATACCCGGATTTAGAGTTTAAACAGCATCGAGACGGCTCAAATTACCATTATTTGTCTGATCCTTGGGGAAATTGCGTGGAATTAATCAATTATGGACCCAATTCAGGCGAGAATCCTTAAATTGAGCAAAGAAATGCTCGATAAACTCAAGAATAAGGTCTTGGGCGACTCTCAAACGCTAAAATTTGAGGTTGGAGAGATAGTTAGGTGGCCCGGATGGAAGCATACCGCCGAAAGCGTCACTAGAAACTACAAATATGGGGTGATATTGTCCATTTATACGGGCGTTATAGACAAAAGAGAGATCAAAATAGCCGAAATATTGCCGTTTGGGGAGACCAATGTTATCAAAATAAGCCTCTTATTAGTAAAAAAATCGGATTTAGAGAACTAATTAGACTATGCCATGTACAATAAATAACTCCGCCAACATTGATTTGACTGACCTAGAACCTCATGTTCAAGGTATGTATGATTATTTTAATCAAAAATTGAGCTTCAAGAAGCCCCCTGTAATGCATTTTGATTCCGACCCTAGTAATCAACCCAATGTGCTTGGTAAAACAGCATATTATGACCCTAGCAGCCTTCAGATACACATATTTACAGATGGCCGACATCCGAAAGATATGCTTAGGTCTATTGCTCACGAATTAATTCACCACCATCAAAATATGGAAGGTAGATTAGATGTCGGGGGATACTCTGGTCCCGGCTACTATTTAGAGAATGATAAATTGCGTGTTGTGGAGCAAGAAGCAATGTTGGAAGGAAATAAACTCTTGCGAGAGTATGAAGATACCATTAAAAAGGAAAATAAAGATATGTCATTAAAAGAATGGAAAAATAACGAATTGAATGGTCTTCTTATGAAGAAGTTTGGAATTCTTAAAGAAGAGATAGTTCTAGAAGAAGCTGAATTGGAAGAAGAGATCATAGAAGAACAAGAAGAAGAAACACCAGTAAAAACAGGAATGCCTGAAGATGAATTGGAAGACAATAAGGGCATGACCGAAGAATTGCAAGAAACCGTCAAAAATGTACTTAAAGAAAACAAGACCATCCGATTAAGGTTTAAATAATGGCAATTGTAGAAGTTACCACTCTCGAACAACTGTTCGAATTATTAAATGAAAAGGAAGAGCCTCCCATGCGTGAAGAAATCATAGGTGAAGAGATAGTTCGCAAATATATAAGAAAAAAAATTAAAGCGATGCTTCATGAAAACAAAAACCAACAATTAAATGAAGAACTTCGTTTAAGAAAAGTTATACGAAAATTATTAAAAGAAGGTGATATCTCTGATATGCATCCTCATAGATCTACAGGTATCAATATCCTTGAAGATGTCTTGAAAAAAATGATCACCACTCTACGAACTGACTATAAGCGTATGACAACTAGTAAGCAACAAAGAGATTCCTTCCGATCACATATGATTTCTGCTGTACAGAAAGCTTTGGCGCCATCCTTAGTCAACGATGCTCACCTGCAAGACACGGTTATGTTATCCGAGCCTCCTGTTGCTTTTGCAGATGAAGAAGTAGCAATTGAAGAGCCCGGATTGGATTCGTCCGATGCTGAGTTGGAAGATAGCTTAGCTGCTTTGGAAGAAGCTGATATAGACATTGATGTTGAGGATGAAGATAAAAAAATTCCTGTTGAAGACGATGATCAGCCTGATGAACTTGAACAGTTCGGATCAGAAATGAATGATCTAGATGAAACAGGGCGTAATATGGCCTTCACAACGTTTAAAAAAGTTTCACAATATATCCTTGATGCATATGATATGCTAGCCAATGCTGAAGATAAGAAAATCTTTGTTGACTACCTAATCACTAATATGAAATTATATTTTGATAAGTTTGAGGATGAACTTCAAAAAGAAGTACCAGAACCTTCAACCAGTCAATATGATTCCATACAAAACTAAAAACAACTACTCTTATAATATAACCTTTATTGGTATCGATGTCAAGTAAAAAAGCAAACAAATTTAAAAATTATTCTTTTATCTCCGTTATGAGGAAAGAGCGAAAAGTAAATGATGAGTTCTTAAACCTTCTTTCTTCTATTACTCTGGAAGAAGTTATAGCTCTGAAATTAGAACTAGCTATACAATTAACAAAACATAAGTTTTATAATTTTCCATTATGGAAATCTATGCCTTCAATATGTAGAGATGCTATTTTAAGATATACTGTATCAGCATGTCAATCTAAAAGAGATGGAGCTAGAATGTTAGGTATAGATATTAGAGAGTTTAATAAGTTATTAAAAAGATATAATATTGAAAGATTATTTAATAATAGTTAAATTAATAATATAGTATTGATATTACATGTATATAAAAAGAAAATATATAAAAGAAAAAAAACTACTTATTAGAAATAGGAACTTAGTTATATGAAATTAATAATGGAAAACTGGCGTGGCTATGTTGGAGAAGAACAGGATAAAATATCTATCCCACCGGCAGAACTTGGACTAACTCTACAAGAAGAAATCTTAAGAGAGAGCGACAAAGAAGCAGACCCAGAAGCGTACAGTTTGGAAGAACTGCAAGCCTTAGCCACCGATAATCCGGAAAAAATAAGGGATGCCTATAAAGAAATGACCACAGCAGAGCCTTCTCTAAAAGAACCCAGAGGCGCAGAGTGGAAGAGACTAACTAAAGAAAAAGGCTCCGTTGTTGCTGATCTTCATAGAACAATTCAAGATGAAGGATTGGTTGATTACTTTACAGATAAAATCAAAGACATTATGAATCAAATCTTTAAAACTGACTACATAACCTCCTCTACAAAAGTTAAAAAAATCAAGGATGTCAAAGGCCAGATAAATCAATTGGTCTTCAAAGACTTCAATCCACTCCAGAGAGAAATAATAAGAGCAATTTTTCATTTCACAAAATTAAAAGTCCCTGTTGTTCGAGCACCTGAACACTTTAAGCCGGGCGCAAGTCAAATGGTTAAGTATCTCAACGATGGAATTGAAATGGCTTTTGCACCTTCTCGAGAAACTTATGCCAAAGCCAAAGTCATCCTAGAAGCCTTATACAAGACACCACTAGAAAATGTCCCAACATTGTGGAGAGGATTAGGGGTCGCTCTTAAATCAAACAAATATACGGGCTTGGAAGACTATAAGACGGGCAAGGTAATTGATGTTGGGAACATTATGTCTTTTAGCATAAGAGCACCAGTAGCAAAGCAATTTGCAGCGAATACTTCCAATGTTCCCCAAGTGTTCCCTGTTGTGCTTCAAATACCGAAAGGTAATCTCAAAAGAGGAGTAAACGTTGATGAGTTCTCAGGCTTCGAGGGAGAAGAGCAAGAGGTGGTTGTCGGAGGTGATTTTGTTATCGAAGATATTCGTGCAATGACTTGGCTCGGGAAGAACCGACACAATGGCTATAAAGACTTCGAAACTCTCTGGAAGGATCTCGGATGGGAGCTTCCATGGAAAACAGTAATGAGCGGCGATAAGTATGACCCCGCTGAACTGGCGAAAATGTACACTACTTCCAAAACAGACCCCAATGATATGATTTATATTGTAAAGATAAAACAAATCGATTGACATCACAACCAGAGTAAGGTATAATGAATGTAGGAGATCTAGTAGTAATAAAAAACTCAGAATATTCTCCCTTCTATGACAGGCCTCCAGTTGGAGATATAGGTATAGTGATAGAAATAGACCACAACTCATTCTTTGGAACGATATATTATGTTCAAACAGCAGATGGTATTTGGAAATTCTCAGACTACGAAGTGGAGCCATTAGATGAAAGTAGGTGATCTAGTAATGCAGAAATGCGACGGTATGACATCCATCTCTAATGTCGTAAAAGAACAATTGAATATGGGATGTGTCGGCATTATTGTCTCAATTGAAGCCGGAGTATATTTTTCATATGACGGAAGAAGCCGTGGTAGGATAACAGTAAGGTGGTCTAACGGCACTGAAGAGATGATCCCAGAATTTTATTTGGAACTTCTATAAAAAGTATTAAATAAAGCTTGACAACCGATCATAAATAGGTTATATTATATATAACAACACAACTACACAATTAAACTTCAAGGAGAAAGTATGAGTGAAAACAACACGATGATTACTGAAAAGAGGCTGCCAAATCCTCAAAAAGTAAAATGGTACAACGTCGCTTATTATGATAATTTTCAACAAGCTGACGAACATAGAAAAAACTTAAGTGGACTTACCAAGGTCCGAAGATGCGGTGAATACGGAACTCGCTTTGTAGTGAAGTCTGGGACCCATATAAACAACGGCGGTGATTGATGAATAAGACAATCGTTATGTTTGATATGGATGGGACCTTAACAGAGTCCCGATGCAAATTTGCTTGTAAGGAATTACAAGAACAACTGTATCGTTTAACCAATCATGGTATCCACGTTGGAATTATCACTGGTTCTGATGAAGATTATTTAAGAGAACAGATGTCAGATTTTTTGAATAATTCTTCTTGTCGATACAAGACACATTTGCTTCCTTGCAATGGAACCAAATATTTCCAACCGCCACAGTTCCCAAATCAAGACTTCAGGCTTGTTCATGAGGTCTCAATGAAAGACCAGATAGGAGAAGAAAATTATCGAAGATTAATACAAGAGTTGATAATGTCTCAAGTTATTATGACACGAGAAAATATCCCATTGACTGGACATTTTATTAACTGCCGTGGTTCTTTGATTAATTGGTGCCCGATTGGTAGAAATGCTGATGGACAACAAAGAAAAGTGTTTCTAGAATTAGATAAAAGAAAAAATCTTAGAAACAATTTTATGTTGAGTTTAGTATTTATGCTGAATAAGAAAGATCTAAATGGTGAAATAACTGTTAAATTAGGAGGGGACACTTCATTTGATATATATCCAAAAGGCTGGGATAAAACTTATGGTCTACGTCATTTTACAGGATGGGATACTTGGTTCGTTGGTGATCGTTGCGAAAAGAATGGGAACGATTATGAAATTTTCCATCACTGCGGCGATCAATCTTATGAAACCACCGGACCTAGCCAGACAGCAGAAATAATAATTGATATTATGAGATCAATAAGGGAAAGGGAATGAGCTTAATATCTAATACTATAAAAAATATTTTATCCCATGGGATAGCTTTGAATTTAGAATCCGAAGAAGAAGAACAATATTATATATCCCAAATGCAGGAGTATTTTGAAGATAAAACTGATTTTACGTCCTATTTAAGGGGTAATAATGTGATAGAAGTGGAAGCAGACAATATGGAATTAGCAATGGAAATTGTAGTCCAAGATTCTACATTATATATGGTACCTTATGTCCCAGAAGTCTTTAGTATCTTTACGGAAATATTAAAATTCATTGCAGAGCAACATACAAATGTTTTATCTGATTTCCGCGGTGAAGAAACGTCGGAAATACATTCTATCTCAGAGTTAAATATAGAAGAGGAAATGTCCGAAGAAGAGGAATCAAGTAGTGATGATCTTGAATGGATCTAGAGGGAATTAATATTATGAAAATTTTTTATTTAAATAGAACAGAAGATGAGAGCGGAGTAAGTGGTACTGGGAGAGTAGCACAAGGTTTTGTTTTCGATAATGGTAAAGTGGCAGTCACTTGGTTGAGCGAACATCCTAGTGTTACAATATATGATAACATCGGAGAGGTTCACGCTATTCATGGCCATGGAGGAAAAACTGAAATTGTAATGGAACCGGACTATAGAAAAGCTTTTGGCGAACTCAAGTCGTTTGTTGAGAATTTTAATCTTCACGAATCCGCTGTTTCTAAGTTAACACCAGATTCTCCGGCGTCTAAACTAATGATTAAGACCTAATTAATATGTGAAAGAAAATAAAGAAGATACGCTGAGGACTTTAAAATTAGACGCTGCTTGGAGAGCAATTGATGTTATTCAAGCAGATAAAGGCTTCACGATGGTTTATAGCGGACGGGCAAAGGTTGTTGAGAATTATTCTTACGGACCTTGTGCCCGTTTTTTGTTTCCTTCTGTTATCGTTCTCACAAGCTACATTAGAAAACAAGAACTCGCTCTCAGGCCATCAAGAAAAAATATTTATTGGAGAGATAAATACACTTGTCAATATTGCGCCAAGAAATTCTGGAGCAAAGATTTATCTTTGGATCATGTTATGCCAAAGTCTCGAGGCGGTGGAAAAGATTGGTTCAATTTAGTGACCAGTTGCCATAAATGTAATCAAAAAAAGGGAAACAAAACACCCTCTGAAGCAGAGATGAAACTAATTAGAGTACCATATATACCAAAAATGTCTATAATGGATATTCATCAATACAAAGATATCCCAGATAATTGGTTAAATTTTATATAGAGGTGGTAATGAATAAGAAATATATTATGGTCTCCGGTGGTTTTGACCCCGTACATGTTGGCCATATACAGATGATTGAAGAAGCTTCAAAATGGGGCAGCGTCATAGTGGTAATCAATTCCGATGATTGGCTCTTAAGAAAAAAAGGCTATGTATTTATGCCATGGAAAGAAAGAGCAAAGATTATGGGCAACATCAAAGGTGTTGTATTAGTAGCAGGAGTTGATGATACAGACGGAACAGTTTGTCATGCCCTTGGATACCACAGGCCAGATGCATTTGCAAATGGTGGTGATAGAAAAAAAGAAAACACTCCAGAAATGGATTTGTGTGATGAATTGGGTATCCAAATGCTCTGGGGCATCGGAGGAAAGGATAAGCCTCAGTCTTCATCATGGTTAGTAAATAAAGCTATGGAGCAATTAAAAAATGTTGAATGATAAAAATTTAGAATCCTTCTTGTTAAAAGCAGAAGCAAACCCAGAAATCATGGAAATTATGAAGGGTATTATATATTGGTGTTCTGCAGCAGGAGAGTCCGGCTTATCTATTGAAGAAGTCGCAGCCGTTGGCACTGTAGGATATCAGGTATCACAAGACCCTCAACTGAAAGCTTTCATGGAATATATAATTAAGATGAATGGCATAGGTGTTAAACCAGCGGACAATTAGAACATTAATATAATACAATCTATTTATTGAGAGGTAATTTATTATGTTTTTAATGTTTATAATGTCTCTGGCCCTCGCACAAGAGACCGGTCGAGATGTAAAGTACAAGAAAAGGACCGAAATTGATTTTGAAGGTCTAGACGTCACAGGGGAACTTGTGAAGCCACAAGGCGCTTTGTTGATGGATCGACCTACTGCTAAATTTAATCCTTTAATAAGATTAAGAACAGATTTCAATCCAGAAATGTCAGCATCAGTATCGGAGATTAAATAATGAACAATAGAGAAATAGCCACCGGTGTTCTTAAGCACCCTTTGATCCAAGAGATCCTCAAGCGTAAACTCGTCGAGTCATCCGTTGTCAATCGATTGATTGTCGAGGAGATAATGTTAGATGAAGCAGAAAAAAATAAAGAAGAAAAAAGCATAGCCGATATTACATCAGCAATAGCAACAGCATTGGATGGCGTTAGTTTGTTTTTAGCTGCCTCTGGTTATGGTATGCCGGCAGTACCTTTCATCGAAGCAATTGGTGGCGCCGCTGGTCTAACTTCTGCTATTTCTTATTTTCTCCAAGGGAAGACTAAAGAAGCAACTGTTGAGCTGATTGGCCTCATACCATTCGCAAAAATACCGGCAGTCAATAAAGTGATTTTAAAGCTCCTTGACCCAATAAGCAAGATAGGAATTAAGCTTGCACCTGCTGCAGCCTCGAAGCTTGCAGATATCATTGTCAAAAATATTATCCAAAGAATGACGGATAGATCTAAGGCTGTACCTCAAGAAGCCAAACAAGAATTGGTTAAATATATCCCACAAGCACAAATGATCCCATGGGAAGAAGTTGAAACGGCAATAGCCAAAACCACATCATTAACAAAGCCTCAAGGAGAAACCCACGAGCAGGTCTTTGAAGAATGGAAGAAGTTTATCCCGGATCAAATCATACAGACAGCCTTAGGTCTTCTTAAAGATCCGAACTTTGCGCCATTTTGGGAAGCAACAGAAGATTATACACCTCAGGATAAATTATCAGCTGTAAGATTGGAAGTGATGGTTGCTATATTTCTTGCCTTTTTAGTCTCGAAGATATCACCCACTCTTGAGGAGGAACTCGACCCTAAGGCTTTAGCAGCTGCAACAGGCGGCCAATTAACAGCTGATATTATAAGCCAAGCATTTCAAATGGCCTCTGACGGCTTCAAGAAAGCAGAAACAGCCGGCAAGCCTTGGATGAAGGAAGCTCATTTTACTAAATTTGTAAATTCTCAACCATTCGCAGATGCTTGGATCGCATCTATGAAGCTCTCTAAAGATTCAAAAGAACCAGACACCACAACAGATATGCCCACCGATGCTGCTCAGCTAACAACAACACCCCCTGTCGATACTACAACGGACACACAACTACCTGCTTTGTATACTACACAAGACGTAGAAAAAGAAAAGAAAGAGACTGCTTTAATAACTCAACAGGCAACAGACCCACAAGGATTAGAAGTCGAATTCGACAAATCCGATGAAGGAGTTCCAGTCCTGCGCTATGATGATTATATAACAAGCCTAGATAAATTCTTTGGCATGGGAGAATCAACCGATCCTTCGTTTATGAAGGTGTTCTTCCTTCGAGATCAAGTGAACCATCTATATAACAACTTGATCACGCCACTTGAAAATATTATAAACCCTTCAAGAGCAACCGACGAAGAGGACACTGAAGATATAGCATTGAATGAAGAAGATGTTAAGGTGTTCCAAGACCCTGAAACAAAAGATGTCACTGTAAAAAGAGGGGAAGAATTAAAGTCATATGAAACTGGACGTAGAGCAGCAAAGCAATTACAAAAAGGCATAATAAAAACAAAGAAAGCAGCAGCATCCGCGGCGGATAGGATTGCTAAATTGTTTTCTCGTAAAAAGGAAAAGGCCGAACCGATACCGTTCCCACGTAAACAGAAAGTGTCATTGAAAAGAGAACTCGCCGCTCTCTCAGATATTTTAATTCAAACCAAAAAGATTGCAAACAAGTATAAGGATTACGGGACATCAACCAGCACGGATCCACAATTTGATGGCTCGAGCCTCAAGAAATACTTGAACGCGCTTCTTGATAAAACCCAAACGCATACTGCCAATATAGTTTATCTGCTAGCAGAGTTGGTTAGAAAGGCAGAGACATCAGCATTGAAAGGGTCTCCAGACTTGCAAGAGCAAAAAGATGAAATGTCTAGAGATGAGAAAATAAAAATCATCAGAAAGGTCTACAATGAAATGGGTCAATTGTACAAGAGAAGCTTGCGAACAAGCCTTGAACAGAGACCGTTTAATATCGCTGAAATGAAGAAGGCACAAAGCGCAGCGAGAAATATGCTTGATGATGTGAAAGAGATAGTTCCATTCTTTCCACAAGGCATAGTTCACTCCCAATCAGGAAAGATCATTAGTCTTGACGACGCAACAAAAGCACTTAATGCAAGAATCGATGAATACAAATTAATCCTTCGCGATCTTTATGAAACAACCAAGGATGAAACAATAGCCGAAGCGCACATCGGTGAGATGTATGAATCTCTTAAGGGTACCTGTAAAGCAATAGCAGACAATTTTGATGTACCTTGTAAGATTCGAAAATCAGATAACAAGGTTTTAGAAGACACCCTAGGAGAACCAGTACAAGGTCTCACTAATGCACCAAAGCCCGAAGAAGTTGAGACTAAAGTCGAAGATCAGCCGGAACAATCCAAATCCCAAGATACCAAACCAGCAGAACTATACCAAGTGGCAAGGCAGAAACAAAGCGCTCCAGCCAACACAGGCATTCAAAGGGTTCAGGAGCAATTAAAACCAATTATAGAAAAAATACTACGAGGGCATAATGGCTAAAAAGAACTTTATTATCGATACAAGCGTGTTCCTTTCAGATGCGAATTGTATATATAAGCTACAGAACAATGATGTGTTTATTCCTCTCAAAGTCTTGGAAGAAATAGACCTCCATAAGAAGAGGCAAGATACCGTTGGTCATCATGCAAGGCAAGCAATAAGAATTTTTGACTCTCTAAGGGGCGCTGGTAGCCTTTCTAAGGGCGTACGCATCGACAAAGGGTTAGGTATGCTCCGCGTCATCAAAGCGTCGGAAATAGCCCTTAGCGAGCTTCCTAGAGACCTTACACATAAAATGTCCGATCATTTAATATTGGCCACCGCCTTGACAGTTAAGTCTGAATATCCAAAACGAAAAACGGTTGTGATATCTCGAGACATAAACATGAGAGTCATAGCGGATTCACTAGGTCTCTTAACGGAAGACTATAACAACTCTCAAGTTGTCGAGAACACTGATAAAATATACGAAGGGTTCACTCAACTGCTTGTCGACGAGGAATTGATTAACCAATTTTACCTTGGAGATCCCGTGTACTTAGATGAAGATGTGGTATCTCAACAGGGCATCAAATTACATTGGAATGAATTTGTGATGCTCGTGTCCTCAAGCAACGAGAAGAAGACCGCATTATCCAGATTCTCTGATTACATCAAGCCTCTCCGGCATATCCGAGACCTCAAGAATGAACTTATGTGGGGAATTCTTCCTCGAAACAAAGAGCAATCATTCGCATTCGATCTACTCTTCGACGATGATATACCTTTGGTCTCTTTGATTGGCAAAGCAGGCTCTGGGAAGACCTTAATGGCCATTGCAGCGGCTTTGGAACAAGGGCTAGGGGGAAAGGGCGACCAATACCGACGGATCATCATATCGCGTCCTGTGCAGCCTCTAGGAAAGGACATAGGGTTCCTTCCGGGAACACTCGAAGAAAAAATGCTCCCTTGGCTAAAACCAATCCAAGACAACATCCGTCACCTCATGGGAGATGATCGCACCATGCTCGAGGCCTACGTTGAGAAAGGAAAGATAGAAGTTGAGGCACTAACTTACATCCGAGGCCGGTCAATTTCCAACGCCTTTGTAATTATAGACGAGGCCCAAAACCTCACGGCTCACGAAGTCAAGACGATTATCACTCGAATTGGCGAGAACACAAAAATTGTTTTAACTGGAGACATTGAACAAATTGATAATGTCTATACCAACGAAACAAGCAATGGATTAACCTATGCCGTTGAGAAGTTCAAAGAAAGCGAACTTGCCGGCCATATTACATTTAGAAAAGGAGAGCGATCTAAGTTGGCAACAGCAGCAGCTAAATTGTTATGATAGGGTTTGTTTTAGGCATTATTTATGCAAGTTTTTTGGAATGGTGGATACACAAGAAACTATTTCATGAACACGGAAGGAAAAAAGATAGTCCTTTCGCATATCACTTGAGGGATCATCATGTTGTGGCTAAAAAAAATGACTTTATTGACGAGAGACTTTCTTCAATCGAAACGGGTGGTCTATTCTTTCTTATGGTTCTGCATCTTCCTATATTATGGATTAATTCTCTTTTCTTTGTCGCTGCAGTAATTTATGCCATGGCATTTTTTGTACTACATAATCTTGGACATAGAAACCCGACATACGCCAAAAGATTTCAAAATTGGCATTATCGCCATCATATGAAAAACCCAAATTCAAACTGGAATGTCGTCCTTCCGATAGCTGATTTTATCATGAGAACTAACAAATAAAACTTGACAACTCTTTCTACTTATGTTATATTATAAATAATTAACGGTGAATAAACATGTGGATTAAAGAATCAGCTAAAAAAGGAAGGAAGTTAAAAGATATGTACAATCTCAGTGGCGTGGACGTTTTTATCAAAGATAGAACACCAGATAATATAGATGACAACTTTGTGTTCAAGTATATAAGCACTAGAGTTCCTTTCCATCTTGCACGAAATATCGATATAATTTATGTCGGTCAATTTCCAGAGATGGCAGAGCGTGAAATTGATGCATACTTTGAAGATGGAGCAATTTTTGTTACGAATGAACAAGAAGAAGAAATGGACATGATTGATGATATAGTTCATGAGTTAGCTCATGCTGTTGAACTCAACAATGAAGAATTGATATATGGTTCATCTCGGCTTCAATCCGAATTTAAAGCAAAGAGAAGAAATTTACACACAATCCTGCAGAGCATGTACGACATCCCAGAAGGCTTTTTAAATGACATAGATTATAATAAAGAGATTGATAACTTTCTCTTTAGAACAGTAGGGTATGACATATTAAATCAGTTGGTTGCTAACATCTTTATATCCGGATATGCAGCAACATCCGTTAGTGAATACTTTGCTCGAGGGTTCGAGGAATATTTTATAGGAGACAGAAAAACTTTAAGACAATTAAGCCCAGTATTATACAAAATAATAGAAAACCTAGTTCATTTGGAGGACTAATGACTAAACAACACATTTCGTTTTCAGAGTTGAAAACTTGGGCAGAATGCCCACACAAACATAGACTAGTCTATATTGATAAAATTAAAGGATTTACCGGCAATGCATTTACGGCTTTCGGTACAGCCATACACAGCGTATGTGAATTCATAGCAAAGGGCGAATTAGACCCAATTGATTATGATGAGCATTTCGATTTAGCTTTCCTAAGTGAATTGAGAAATCTAGATGAAAAACCAGACAACAAGCTGATAACACAAATGAGAGCACAGGGGAGAGAAATTTCCCCTTCTGTCTTTCCACAACTAAAAGAGCACTTCGGCAAGTATGAAGTCTTCTCAACAGAAGAGATGCTCTATGAGACAATCGAGGAACTTACTTATAAGTGGCACCTCAAAGGCTTCATCGACCTTATTATCAAGACTGAGGATGGTAAATACCATATCCTTGATTGGAAATCCTGCAGTTGGGGTTGGGATGCCAAGAAGCGCTCGGAGAAGCTAGTAACCTATCAGTTGACCTTGTATAAGAAGTTCTTCTGTAAGAAGCACGGTGTAGACCCAAGCCTCGTTGAAACTCATTTTGGGCTTCTCAAGAGAACAGCTAAAGAGAATAAAGTTGAAATCTTTAGAGTGTCCTCCGGGGAAAGAAAGACAGCCAATGCAACAAAATTATTGACGGATGGATGCAAAACCATTCGAGCAAAGAACCATGTTAAAAATAGAAATTCTTGCAATAAGTGTGAGTTTCGACATACAGAGCACTGCTCATAAAAAAAATAATTTTTTTTCATTTTTCTCTTGACAACTTGCCTAATCGGTGTTATAATATAGATAACATTAAAGGCAAGTTGTCTTTTTGAGGTTGTAGGTAAAATATGGAAAATGAAAAAATTAAAGTTCTAACAATTGGGGACCATCCTTTGAGCCCCTCCGGAGTTGGAACTCAGTCTCGTTATGTATGTGAGGCTCTTTTAAAATCCGGAAAGTTTCAAATTATCTCTCTTGGTGGAGCAATAAAGCATCAAGATTATAATCCAAAATATGTCGATGGCTATGACCAAGACTGGATTATCCATCCTGTGAATGGGTACGGAACACAAGAATTGATCCGATCAATATTGAGAAACGAACAACCAGATATGGTTTGGATCATGACTGATCCTCGTTTTTATACTTGGCTCTGGGCTATGGAGAATGAAATTCGACCACTATGCCCAGTTGTATATTATCACGTGTGGGATAATTATCCATATCCAATGTTTAACAGAAAATATTATGAATCGAATGATCACATTGTCAGCATTTCTAAGTTGACTCATGATATCGTCCGGAACGTAGCTCCAGATGTCCCCTCGACATATTTGCCCCATGCTGTTCGAGAAGATGTGTTTATTTCAAACACCATAGAAGAACGACAATCGCTTAGAGAATCGAATTTGGACCCACAAGACAAAGATAAATTCATTATCTTTTGGAATAACCGAAACGCAAGGCGTAAGCAGTCCGGTACATTAATTTGGTGGTTTAAGGAATGGCTCGACAAAAGAGACCTCCACGATAAAGCTCAATTAATTATGCACACTGATCCAAAAGACACGCACGGTCAAGATTTAAATCATATCGTTAGTCATTTGGGCTTGGATAACCGACAAGTGTTATTTTCAACTCAAAAGGTGCCTCTCGAGGCAATGGCCACATTTTATAATATGGCTGATGTTACAATCAATATATCGGATGCCGAAGGTTTTGGACTTTCAACGTTAGAGTCTTTGTCTTGTGGTACTCCAATTATCGCAACAATGACCGGTGGCCTCCAAGAGCAAGTTCTTGATGGAGTAAGTACGTTTGGTGTTCCGTTGTTCCCATCTTCTAAGGCTATCATTGGATCCCAAGAGGTGCCATATATCTATGAAGATCGCTTAAACAAAGATCACGTTATATCAGCGCTGAGCAATATGTATGACCTTACAGCTGAAGCAAGAAGAGAAATGGGCCAGCTTGGTCGAGAACATGTTATGAATAATTATAATTTCAAAAACTTTGAGCAACGTTGGGTTGATTTGATGTTGGAGATACACGAACGAGAAGGCTCTTGGAGTACACGTAAAAGTTATAACGGAATAAGATTTAAGGAGGTAGCGTGAAAAAGAAGATATTTGTAAGGGCACCTGTCCTAAGCCAATCAGGTTATGGAGAGCAGTCTCGTTTTGCCCTCAGAGCTTTGAGGTCTCGAGAAGATCTCTTTGAAGTATATGTCCAGCCAATCCCATGGGGTCAAACCGGATGGATTTGGGGAGACAATGAATTCCGTCGATGGATGGACTCCAGAATAACTCAAACGCAATTGATGCTGCAACAGCAAGCATTGCAGCCAGACATGTCCCTTCAGATTACAATTCCAAATGAATTTCAAAATATGTGCCCAATCAATATTGGATTTACGGCAGGAATTGAAACATCAAAGGTTGCACCGGCTTGGCTTCAGAAAGGTAATGAGGAAGTAGACAAGATCCTTGTCGTTTCCAATCACGCAAAGACAACATACGAGAATACCGTTGCTCAAGCACAAACTCAAACCGGAGAACAAGTAGCTTATCGCCTTGAAACCCCAGTTGAGGTTGTCCATGAGACAACTCCGAGAGCAGAACCGCAAGACATCCCCGGCTTTGAATTAACCAACGATTTCAATTTCCTGATCGTGTCTCAGATGGGTCCTCGAAAGAATTTCGCGAATGCAATCAAATGGTGGGTTGAAGAGTTCATTGATCAAGAAGTCGGCCTTGTTATAAAGACAAGCGTCCGCGGCAATTCCATTATGGATTATGAGGCCACTGAAGCTTCGTTAAAGGGTCTCCTTGCCTCTTATCCTGATCGCAAGTGTAAGGTGTCTCTGCTTCACGGAGATTTGACTGCAGGGCAAATGACGGCCCTCTATACGCATCCTAAGATCAAAGCTATGATTAATATTGCTCACGGAGAAGGTTTTGGCCTTCCTTTGTTTGAAGCTGCGAGAGAAGCAATGCCGATTATCACAATTGGCTGGTCCGGACAAATCGACTTCCTTCATCATGATGGTCGAGACTACTTTCAAAAGGTAGACTACTCATTGCAACCTGTACAATCAGAAGCAGTGTGGGATGGCGTAATTGAGCGAGACTCGATGTGGGCTTTTGCAGACCAAGGCTCATACAAGATGACTCTGAGAAAGACCATGAAAGACTGGGATACTGCGAAGACAACAGCAGAAGAGCTGCAATCTATTGTTGCAGATAAATTTAGCGAAGAGCGGTTGTTTGCTGGGTTTTGCGATGCGATTATGAATCAAAATACACAGGAAACAGAAGATGAAATCATTTTATGAATGTAGTCTGTTCCAAGATGATTTGTTTGAGGTTAAGACAAACTTTGAAGTCAAACAAAATGAACTTCTTCTAGAAGCTAGTTTATCTAATGATTCTTATAAATTTAAGAAATTGAATGTTTTGTATTCTTGTGAATGGACTCAGCAAGAAAACTGGTCCTCCGAGAAACCCACAGTCATCATTCCTACAAAAGACAGCTCGGATTTAATAAAATACACTTTATTGAATTTAAAAAAGCACAACATAAATAAGCATTGCAATATAATAGTCGTCGACGACAGATCAAAAGAAGATATAAAATCTATTATAGTTGGCTCTCGTTTTTCTTATTTGAGAGTAGACAATAATAAAGGTTTTAATTTTTCAATGCTGAATAATATAGCGGCAAAGATTTGTTATGAGCTAGGTATTAAAA